>Ga0307423_1000522_pt1 | contig 25917 bp, 18 predicted proteins | sample SalMarWE160310MG_FD_202154 | JGI IMG/M metagenome (GOLD analysis project Ga0307423, IMG submission 202154) | Salt marsh sediment microbial communities from the Plum Island Ecosystem LTER, Massachusetts, United States - WE1603-10 | ecosystem: Environmental > Aquatic > Marine > Intertidal zone >... | reverse complement strand
TGCTTGTCGAAGATCCCGTCTTGGCGGGGCGGTGGGGTAATTCACTACCCTATCGGATGGTAAAACTATGAAGATTGCGCTGGCCCAAATCAATCCCGTTGTCGGCGATTTTGAAGGGAATAGCCGAAAGATCGCGGCTTATGCGGTGAGAGCCAAGGATCTTGCCTGTGATCTGGTTGTTTTCTCCGAAATGGTCGTATGCGGCTACCCGCCGAGGGATCTTCTGGAAAAGGAAGCCTTTGTGTCAGCCAATCTGACCTGCGTGCAGAACCTCGTCGATTCCGTTCAGGGGATCGGGGTGATCTGTGGCTTCGCTGAAAAAAACCAGAGCCCGGAGGGCAACCCTCTTTTCAACTCGGCGATTCTCTTTGAGAACGGGAAAGTGCTCCATCAGGTTCACAAGAGGCTTTTGCCTGTCTATGATGTCTTTGACGAGACGAGATATTTTGAGGCCGGCACAGAAAGTGGCGTCTTCTCCTACAAGGGGTGCCGGGTCGGGCTGACCATCTGTGAGGACGTCTGGAACGACAAGGATTTTTTCTCGAGAAGGCGCTATAGCTTTGACCCCGTGGCCCGGATCATCGAGGCGGGGGCGGATCTCATTATCAATATGTCGGCTTCGCCATTCAGCGTGGGCAAAAGAGAATTCAAGTGGGCGATGCTTGGCAACATTGCCAAGAAATACAGTGCCTTGCTCTTACATGTTAACCAGGTGGGGGGAAACGATAGCGTTCTCTTTGACGGCCTCAGCGTTGCGTTCGATGCCAAGGGGCGGATGGTCGCCCGGGCTCGCGACTTCGAAGAAGATCTGGTCGTTGTGGATACCAATACGCAAAATGGCGAGGTTCACCCTGTTTGCAGAAACGAGATTGAGTCGGTGTTCCATGGGCTCGTTATGGGGACTCGAGACTACGCCCGAAAGTGCGGGTTCACCCGGGCGGTGGTTGGACTGAGTGGTGGCATCGATTCGGCTCTCACCGCCTCAATCGCCGTGGAAGCCCTCGGCAAGGAAAACGTGCTAGGCGTTTTCATGCCGTCCCCATACACCTCGGCGGAGAACCACGAAGACACCAGCGGCCTGGCAACGAGTCTCGGCATTGAACTGATTCGCATTCCGATTTCAGGGATCTTCGAACAATTCCTCCGCGAATTGTCTCCGGTCCTGGGTGATGTAACGACCGAAGTGACCGGCCAGAACATCCAGGCACGGATCAGGGGCGCGCTGCTCATGGCTGTTTCAAACAAGATGGGTTCTCTTTTGCTTTCCACAGGCAACAAATCCGAACTCGCCGTCGGTTACTGCACGTTATATGGGGACATGAGCGGTGGGCTGGCTGTTATCTCCGATGTCCCCAAGACCATGGTTTATGAACTGGCTCGATTCATTAACAGAGACAGACCGATCATTCCCGAAAGGATCCTTGAAAAACCACCATCGGCTGAGCTCAAGCCGGGCCAGCTCGATCAGGATGACCTGCCTCCTTACGACATCCTGGATGGGATACTCAAGGCCTATATCGAGGAGAACAAGGGGATCGAGGAGATTGAGGCCATGGGGTTTGATGTCGCCGTCGTGAAGGAAATCGTCTGTCGCGTTGATCGAAATGAATACAAGAGACATCAGGCGCCTCCCGGCTTGAAGGTGACGACCAAGTCTTTTGGCTATGGGAGAAGGCAGCCCATCGCCCAAGCCTATCTGCCTGGTTGCCGATAACACAAGCTGTTCCGCTGGTGTACTTCGAGGTGTCCGTTTTCATGCTGCAGGCCGGATCCTGAGAGTTCACGAGATTTCAGCACAAAATTGTTATGTTTTCCTAAAAACAACTACAAAATTGTTACATTCATGAAGACCGAAAAAGGGTGGTGTGTTATAATCTATTGAGTTTTAAAGATATATATTTCTGGTGTGGTTTTTGCTAACGGTATCCCTCGCCGGAAAGGCCCGCAGAAACCCGGGCTGAAGGAGAAAGACGGACCATGGGAAGATCTTCGATCAGGATCATCGGCTTCTGCTGCCAGAATGCGATCAGTGGTGAACAAAGCCTGGCGGCAAAGAAATATATGTCCTTTGAGCCGACGATCAGGATTGTGCACCTTCCCTGCAGCAGCAAGGTGGACACGCTCCCCATTATAAAGGCCTTTGAATCAGGTGCCGACGGCATATTCGTTCTGGGATGTCCGGACCGGGCATGCCACCTTCTGGACGGCAACCTCAGGGCCAAGAAGATCGTCAGTTACACCAAGGGGCTGATGGAGGAAATCGGGCTTGAAAGCAGCCGCCTGGAGATGTTTCAGCTGGGGACACCGGAATGTCAGCATTTTGAACAAGTCGCTGAAATCATGACAAAGAGAATAGAGTCCCTGGGCAAGGCCGAATAGAAGAACCCATGCCAAAAAAGTATCATATCGACACGGAAACAGCGGCGCCACGATTCGTTCCCATTGAAAAGGGCACCATTCTCGATTGGGAAGGCGGATGCCTGCGCTGTTTCAAGTGCGTAAAGCGAAAATGTATATATGGGGCGTTCAATAAGAGAACGTTCGATATCAAGCAGCTTTCCGACACCATCGACAACATATGCCGGAACTGTCTGAGGTGTGTTCAAATGTGCCCCGGACAGATCATTACCAAGACCATTAACCCCGAGTACGATGCCATGGGTGATGAGTATTGGACCCCGGACATCATATCCAGGCAGTGGTACCAGGCTGAAACGGGAAGTATTCCCGTCTCGGGAGCCGGATATCCCGGTCCCTTTTCCGGCCCCGGGTTTGACGACATGTGGACCGATATGTCCGAAATCGTCCGTCCGACCCGAGACGGCATCCACGGCCGCGAATACATTAGCACCATGGTCAGCCTCGGGAGAAAGCGCCAATCACTCGTATTTGACGAGAAAGGCCGGGTCGTGGTCGATCCCCTCAGGGAGGTTGAGATCCCCATCCCCATGATATTCGGGACCCTTCCCCTGGGGAGTCTGAGCCTTGATGTCTATCTGGCCATGGCAGGCGCGGCGGCCGAACTCGAGACCCTGATCGAGATCCCTGTCGAGGTGTGGGACAAGGCCTTCGAAGCGCATGCGGGGTATATCGTTCCGGTCCTTCCGGTTGAACAGATAAAGACCCATGATTATCTTATCGATCACGCACCGGCTGTTGAAATATTAGACGCAGAGGGTTCCGACGAGATCCTGAGGGGATTGCGGGCGGACTATCCCGACGCCGTGCTCATGGTAAAGACGGCCTTAGGGGGGCGTTGCCCGCAACGTGTTGAAACACTGTCAGAAATTGGCGTCGACGTCATTCATGTGTATGCGGATCGGAACGGAAACGTCAAGGACCAGGACAAGACCTGGTTTGTCAAGGATGCTGTGCGCAAAGTGCATAACCATCTGGTCGACAGGGGCATTAGAGACCGTGTGACCCTTATTGCCAGCGGGGGTATTGCCATGGCGGAGCACGTGGCCAAGGCTATCATATGCGGGGCCGATGCTGTCGCCGTTGACATCCCCCTCCTTCTGGCCCTTGAGTGCCGAATGTGTTTGCGGTGCACAAAGGGCCTCTCCTGCCCGGTTGAGATTGAGACCGTGCACCCACGGTGGGGGAAAACCCGGATCATGAATTTTATCGCCGCCTGGAGGAATCAGATATTAGAGGTGCTCGGCGCCATGGGGCTTCGCGAGGTCAGGCGCTTGAGAGGAGAAGTGGGGCGAGCCATGTTTTTTGAGGATCTGGAGGCGCAGACCTTTGGGAAGCTCTTTGGGAAGAGGCTTGCTGAATCCTCACAAAGGGTGTCGGAATAGTCGGGTCGTGGAATATGCAGAGTGTGGATGAAAATCCCGGAGTTCAGAACAATATGAAGCCGTCCGGTCATGCAGTACTGCAGGTTTCCAGTGCGCCGGCAGTTCCTGAGGTCGTGCGGACGCCCTGCCGATTTAGAAATGCGATCGGGAAATACCGGCTCCGCCGAAGCAGTGCCTGCGTGGCCTGCGGAAAATGCGCGGAGGTCTGTCCTTACGGCGTCCATGAAAAGAAGATTCATAAGATGGCGACACCCAAACATTACCTCTGCGTTGGGTTCAGCTGCAACAAGTGCGTGGAGGCGTGTCCGGAAAACGCGCTTTCCCTGGATGAGAATCCCGTGACCAAGGTCATCGGGGACCGAAGATGGACGCCCGATCTCCTGATCAGCACGTGGTACATGGCAGAGACCGGTCTGGTCCCGCCGGGAGATATCGAATACAAGATTGGCGACTCCGGGGGCGGATTTGACAGGCTTGAGTTCAACTTCCTTAAAGAACCTTCCCGAGACCTGGATATGGACAGGTTTTCGACCAAGCTTCGGCTCAACAGGCTGGGCGACGGACGCCATGATATTGAGATTGGCCTACCGGTATATGGCGGCGGGATGTCTTATGGTTCCATCAGCCTGTGCACCATGGTCGCCAGGGCACGGGCCTGGCAAGCCTGGAACTCTTTCACCTGCACGGGCGAGGGGGGATTCCCCGAAGCCCTCTATCCTTACGACGATCATGTGATAACCCAGGTGGCGACCGGATTGTTTGGCGTGCGGGAAGAGACGATACAGCGTGTGAGAATCGTTGAATTCAAATACGCCCAGGGAGCCAAGCCGGGGCTTGGCGGGCACCTTCTGGGAGACAAGGTCACGCCTGAAGTCGCGAAGATGAGAGAGGCCGTCCCGGGGAGTTCCCTTTTTTCCCCGTTCCCGTTCCACAGCGTGTATTCCGTGGAGGATCACAAGAAGCACATCGACTGGATCAAGGAAATGAATCCGAAGGCCCTGGTGTCCGTGAAAGTCTCCACACCGACGGACGTCGACATGGTCGCCGTTGGGAGTTACTATGCGGGGGCTCACATCATTCACCTTGACGGAAGTTATGGCGGCACGGGCGCGGCCCCTGAAATCGCCAAGAAGAACATCGCCATGCCCATTGAATATGCCATCGTGAAGGTGCACAACTTTCTAAAAGAGGAGGGGGTGCGAGACAAGATCACGGTCATTGCCAGCGGCGGCGTCAGAACGGCCTATGATGTTGCAAAGGCCATCGCCCTCGGGGCTAACGGGGTCGTTGTGGGAACCTCGGAGATGGTGGCACTCGATTGCATCCGCTGCAAGAACTGCGAAAGCGGGCGTGGTTGCACCCGGGGCATCGCCACGACGGATCCCGAGCTCTCAGAACTCATGAATGTGGATTGGGCCGCTCAAAGGCTGATCAATCTTTTTGCTGCCTGGCGGCTTCAATTTATAGAGATACTCGATAGACTCGGCATGACGGACATCCGGGAATTGGTGGGCAGAACCGACTGCCTCAGGCATCTTGACTATGAAGCAGCCAAAGCTGTTGCCTAATGCAATGAAGAGATCGTTTGCAGACATCATTCACAAATCCCGGGGGAAGCTCTATTCCAGGCCGCCGCTTCCACAGTACAAAAGCGCCGAAGAGGGTGGCTGTGGCGTCACCGGTTTTGCCTGTTCCATTCCGGTCGGGGGAAAGCACATTTTTGAACCGTCGCGTCTCATGCACAACCGTGGGAACGGAAAAGGCGGAGGGATTGCCGCTGCCGGCTTGATCGCAGAAGACATCGGCGTTTCGAAAGACGTCCTCGACGACTGCTATCTCATCCAGGTCGCCCTGCTGGATCCCGGTGTGCGGGAGCAAATGGAAGAACAATTCATTACGCCTCACATGGAGGTTGCCCTGGACCATCGGATTCCGACCGTGGATGATTACAGGGAAATTGAAGGCCTGGAAATCAGGCCCCCGGACGTATGGCGATACTTTGTCAGGGTCAAACCCGAGGCGCTGTCTTCCTTTGCTGAAGAGAACCGACTCGGAGAGATGGATGCGCGAAAAGTTGAAGACGAATTCATCTGGCAAAACACCGTCCGGCTCAACCGCGCCTGTTATGACACCCTGGGCGACAAGAAGGCCTTTGTCCTCTCCCATGGCCGCAACATGATGATTCTAAAGATCGTGGGCTATGCGGAGCAGGTGGCCGCCTATTACAAGCTTGAGGACGTCAAGGCTCATGTGTGGATAGCCCATCAGCGGTATCCCACCAAAGGCCGGGTGTGGCATCCTGCCGGCGCCCATCCGTTCATGGGTTTGGACGAGGCCCTGGTGCACAATGGGGACTTTGCCAACTACTTCTCTGTTGCGGAGTATTTGAGACAGAAGAACATCTATCCTCACTTCCACACGGACACCGAAGTCAGTGTCCTGATGTTCGATCTCCTTAATCGGACTTATGGCTATCCCTTGGAGTACATTATCGAGGCCCTTGCGCCGACCACGGAGATGGATTTTGATCAGCTTCCTCTGGACAAGCAGAAGATCTACCACCAGCTTCAGGGGATGCACATTCACGGATCACCGGACGGGCCGTGGTTTTTTATCATCGCCCGCAATAATTTCTATGAGAAGCAATTTCAGTTGATCGGCATCACGGATACCGCCATGCTCCGGCCCCAGGTTTTTGCCTTCCACGATGGTGAGATTCAGGTGGGTCTCATATGCTCTGAAAAGCAGGCCATAGATGCCACGCTGGCGAGTCTCGCAGAAGAAGACAACCGTATCTGTCCGGTTGCCGACAAGTATTGGAACGCCAGGGGAGGGAGCCACGCAGACGGGGGCGCCTTTGTTTTTACCATAAGCGACGACCCTGAAAAGGCGGGACAAAAACGCATGGTCTGCACCGACAAGTTCGGAAGGCAAGTCGGGATACCGAAACACCAGCAGTCCTGCAACGTGAGCCTCGCCATGATCGCCCCGGACGCCTCCAATGCGGAGGCCGGCACCATCGCCGAGCATCTGACAACAGGCGATGCCAGGGGACTGTATGCCTTCATAAAAGACAAAGTCTATCCCATGGGTTTTGATGAACTTCGGTGGTGCTGCGACCGGATATCAAAAGGCGCCCGGGACGGTGACAGGCATCGAGAAGCGGCTATTGAGACGCTCACCCTGTTGAACGACCTGCGCGATCCGACTTTTGACTTGAAGAGGAGTTCCGTCCTTCGCATCGTGAGAACGACCTTGAAGGAGATCTTCGGGGCCGTACCACCCATCGGTTCCGTTCATGAAAGCGCCTTTCGGTTCATCACCTGGGGTACGAGAAATCATCTCACGGGACCCGAAGGGAAACAGACCACCCTTGTGGTCGATGCCCAGGGCTTTCCCCCCGAGGGGGATGACTGTGATGCCAGGCTGGTCTGCCGCGCCTACGCCCTGGGGTGGAAGCGGTTTATCTGCTACGGATATCGGGGGCAGCGTTTTCTGGGTTGCGGATTAGGCCCGAGGACGGACGATGTGAGGATAGATGTCTATGGCAGTTCCGGGGACTACCTGGGATCGGGCATCGATGGGATGACGCTCTGTGTCCACGGAAACGCTCAGGATCAGCTCGGCCAGATACTGAAAGCCGGAAAGCTGGTCATCTACGGTGATGTGGGACAGACCTTTATGTACGGTGCAAAAGGTGGGCAGGTCTACGTCATGGGAAATGCTGCGGGCCGCCCGCTCATCAACGCCGTTGGGCGGCCGAGGGTTGTGATCAACGGAACGGCCCTGGACTATCTGGCAGAATCCTTTATGGCAGGCGACGTCCACAAGGGCGGTGGGTTTGTTATTCTGAACGGCATTGAATTTGACAATGACGGAAACGTCCAGCCGCAGGCGACGCCCTATCCGGGCTCAAATCTTTTTTCTCTGGCTTCAGGCGGGGCCATATATGTCCGTGATCCTGACAGGGTTCTGGTAGAAGAACAGCTGAACGGCGGCGCTTTTGGAGAGCTGACCAGAGAGGACTGGCTGCTGATTTTGCCTTATCTTCAGGAAAACGAACGGCTTTTCAACATATCTGTGGAGGAGGATCTTCTCACGGTCGACGGAGAGAAGAAGGCGCCGGAAGAGGTTTACCGGAAAATCACGGCCCTTAAGGTGAAAGCGCTTGCCAAGGCCATGGTCGTGGAATGACCGGGACAAGGCGACAGTAAACGATGAAAACAAATCGCGATATAGAGCGCATCGATTCGGGTTTTGCTAAAGCGGTGGCATCTGCAAGTCATGTGGATTTTCATGTCTGCTATCAATGCCAGAAATGCACCAATGGATGCCCGGTCACCTTTGCCATGGATTATGGTCCCCATGAGATTATCAGGATGATTCAACTGGGGCTTGCTGATGAGGTCCGTCGGGCAAATACCGTCTGGGTGTGTGCATCCTGTGAAACGTGCTTTACCCGGTGTCCCCAGCAAATCGAGATCCCCAGGTTAATGGACCATATCAAGGCGTCGATTCTGCGTGAAGGGGACAAACCGGCAGAGAAGGTTGTCGCAGCCTTCCACGAGGCGTTTCTCGAAAACATTCGAAGATTCGGCCGGATCAACGAAACCATTCTTATGGGAATGTTTCAGCTTAAGAGCGCAAAAGCCGGGAAAGGTTTTGATGCAAGAGAGGCGATGAAAAATCTGAAGCTGGGCCTTGCCATGCTCAAACGGGGCCGGCTATCCTTCGTCCCCAAAAAGACCGGAGGGAAAGAGGCGGTTAAGAAGCTTTTTTCTGAAAAAGATTGATGAACTCGCAAAACGTCTGAATTAGACGGCGAAGCAAAAAGCTCCAAATGCAAGGCGCACAAATCCTGAGAAATGAGGCGTACTTACAGTACGTCGCAGTGACGAAGGATGCAGTGCAACGCAGAAGTTGGACTTTTTGCGAAGCCGTCAAGATTCAATGAGGTCGTAAAGCCACGGGTCGTGGCGGGGGGGGCGCCGAGATGTCCCCGAGCCACGGAAGGCATAGAAGCGAATATGGACGTTACATACTATCCGGGCTGTTCCTTGGAGTCCTCTGCAAGGGACTATGAAGAATCGATCCAGGCGGTCTGTCGTGCCCTCGGTATACGACTGCGGGAACTGCCTGACTGGACATGCTGCGGGGCCACGTCTGCACACAGCCTTGACGAGGAACTGGCCATATCTCTTCCCGCCTTGAACCTGTCGGGGGCTGAGCGATTGGGGAACAACATGGTCGTCCCGTGCCCGCTTTGCTTCAATCGCTTGAAACGGGCCGAGGCGTCCGCTGATTGCCATATCGGCATTTATGACCTGTCGTCATTTCTCGGCCGGCCGGAATGGCTTGAAAAGATGAAGTCCCGTATCACGCGGCCGCTCGATGCGATAAAAGCGGTCTGCTATTACGGCTGCATGGCAAACCGTCCGCCCAAGGTCACGGAGAGCCTCGATTATGAAAACCCGGGTGACATGGACAACATCGCAAAGACATTGGGCGTTGATGTGAGGCCCTGGTCTTACAAGACGGACTGCTGCGGGGCGAGCTTTTCATTGTCTCGCCAGGACATCGTGTTCACCCTGGTGAGAAAGCTTTATGACAGGGCGCTGGAAGCCGGGGCCCAGAGTATTGTCGTCTCTTGCCAAATGTGTCACGCAAACCTGGATCTGTACCAGAACGACATTTCCGAGCGTTTTGGACAGAAGTACAGCCTGCCTGTTTTCTATATGACGGAGCTCATCGGTCTGGGACTCGGACTGTCGGGGGTGTCCACCTGGCTGGGACGCCATAGGGTGAATCCGATTCCCTTTTTGAAAAGGAAAGGCATCAGGATCTAGCGTTGCGTCCCAGGCACGCTATGAGGCCTATTCATTAGGGTTACTGCAATCATGGGAAGTCAACAAATCACAGAGCCTACGGGCGCAGTCATGGTGATCGGCGGCGGAATCGCCGGCATCCAGGCGTCCCTTGATCTGGCTGAATCAGGATACCTGGTTTACCTTGTGGAACGAAAAGGGTCCATCGGCGGCAGGATGAGCCAGCTGGATAAGACCTTTCCGACCAACGACTGTGCCATGTGCATGATCTCTCCCAAGCTTATCGGATGCGCCAGCCATCCCAACATCAAGATCGTCACGATGGCGGAACTCGTGGGGCTGGAAGGCGTTGCAGGAAATTTTATCGCCCGTATCAAGAAGTACCCCCGCTACGTTGATGAGGAAAAATGTGTCGGCTGCGGGATCTGTGCCCAGAAGTGTCCTGCCAAGGTGTCCGATGAGTATAATGAGGGTCTCATGACGCGCAAGGCCATTCACCTGCTTTATCCTCAGGCTGTGCCGCTTGTCTATGAGATCGACCGGGATCACTGCATCTACTTCAAGACGGGAAAATGCAGGGCCTGTGAAAAGTTCTGTAAGAACAATGCCATCGATTTCAACCAGACCGAAGAGGAGATTTCCGTCAAGGTCGGTTCGGTCATCCTTGCGCCCGGCTTGAGTCTGTTCAAGGCGGAAAGGGCGGTCGAATATGGATACGGGCGATATGAGAACGTCATAACGACCATGGAGTTTGAGCGGTTCCTGTCGGCGACCGGCCCAACGGACGGACACATCCATAGACCGTCGGACCACACGGTGCCGAAAAAGGTCGCCTGGATTCAGTGCGTCGGTTCGAGAGAGTCTATCAGAGAGGGCCGTGAGTTTTGCTCATCGGTTTGCTGTATGGCAGCCACCAAAGAGGCGGTTATCGCGAAAAACCATCACAGCGAGATTGAGCCCACCATATTCTACATGGACCTGAGGGCGCAGGGAAAGGGCTTTGACGCTTATTGTGAGCGGGCCAAGGAGCAAAGCAGCGTTCGTTACATCAGATCCATGATTTCCCGGGTCGCGGAAAACCCGGCCACCAAGGATCTCGTTTTGACCTACCTGGATCCCGAGACAGGCGAAAAGCGGGAGGAGGTATTTTCGATGGTTGTCCTTGCCGTTGGCCTCTCTCCTTCAGCCGAGGCCGCTCCTCTGGCAAGACGGCTTGAGATCGACCTCAATCCGTTCGGGTTTGCCAAAACGCCAAAGGACAACCCTTTGTGCACATCACGCGAGGGGGTTTACGTTTGCGGCGGGTTTGAGGGTCCGAAGGACATTCCTGAGACCGTGGCCCAGGCCAGCGCTGCTGCCGCGCAGGCGTCCCTTCCCATTGCGTCCGCAAGGGGACGGGAAGTGATCGTCCGCGCTCTTCCTCCGGAGAGGTCTCTGTTCGGGGTCAAACCGCGAATCGGCGTGTTTGTCTGCTGCTGCGGGATCAATATTGCAGGGGTTGTCGACGTTAAGGCGGCGGCCGAATATGCGCTCAAACTGCCGAACGTGGTGATGTCCGATGTCTTCCTCTTTGCCTGCTCCACGGATTCTAAAGTGAGGCTGAAAGAGATTATAGAAAAACATCATCTTAACCGCGTGGTTATTGCGTCGTGTTCTCCCAAAACGCATGAACCGCTTTTTCGCGACACCCTGAGGGAGGCCGGCCTTAACCCGCATCTTCTCGAGATGGCAAATATCAGGAATCAGTGTTCCTGGGTCCATGCAGACGTGTCGGAGTTGGCGACTCAGAAGTCGAAGGACCTGATCCGCATGTCTGTGAAACGGGTCGCCCTGCAGGAGCCGATAGCTAGAAAACCGGTCCCCGTAACCCCTGCAGCGCTCGTGGTCGGTGGCGGGCTCGGCGGCCTCACCGCGGCCCTGATGCTGGCAGACCAGGGGTTTGAAATCCACCTGGTGGAACAGGCCGCCAGGCTGGGGGGTCGTCATATCCATAGCCCGCTCACCCTGGAGGGGTTTGACCCGGCGGCCAAGGTGAGGAAACTGATCCAAAACGTGGAGGAACACGATCGGATCGCGGTCTATACAGGGGCTGTGGTCGAAGGATTTTCCGGGCATGTGGGAAACTTCCTGACAAGGATCAGGAGAAGGGACGGCGCCGAGGTATCGATCAGTCACGGCGCGGCGGTGATTGCCACGGGGGCGGAGGAATACCGGCCCGGAGAGTATCTGTTCGGAAAGCACGGGAGCGTCATCACACAAAGTCAGCTCAGGGGTGAGATGGCCCTGGATCCTGATCTTGCGAAATCTCTTAAATCGGTTGTCATGATACAGTGTGTGGGATCGCGGACGAAAGAGCATCCATACTGCAGCCGTGTTTGTTGCAGCCAGGCCGTTGCCAATGCCCTTGAACTCAAGAAGCTGAATGAAGACACGGAGGTCATCGTTCTTTACAGGGACATCCGGACGTTCGGCTTTAAGGAGCTTTCGTACAAGGAGGCCAGAAAACGGGGCGTTATCTTTATTAGGTATGAACAGGACACACCCCCTGATGTGGCTGAAGATGAAGGAAGGTTGAAGGTCAGCTTTGTTGAACCGGCTTTGAAACGAAAGGTCGTTCTTTCGCCTGATCGCCTTGTTTTGAGTGCGGCACTCAGACCGCACAGCATGTGTTCGCAGATTGCAGGGGTGTTTAAACTACCCCGGGATGATCAAGGATTCCTGATGGAAGCCCACATCAAGCTGCGACCGCTCGATTTTGCCACGGACGGCATGTTTCTGTGCGGAGACGGGCACAGCCCCAAATTCCCGGAAGAAACGATCGCTCAGGCCATGGGGGCGGCGGGAAGAGCCCTATCGGTCCTCTCAAAGGATGTCATGTATGTCGGACCGTCGGCCGAGGTCGATCCGGACCTGTGTGCGGCGTGCATGACTTGTGTCAGAACCTGTCCCTATCAGGTGCCCTTCATCAACAAAGACGGCGTCTCCCAGATAGACGTCGCCCGGTGCAGGGGATGCGGTATGTGTGCTGCAGAGTGTCCGGCCCGGGCCATCACGGTGCACCATCATCTGGATGAACAGATTGAAGCAAAGATGTACGGGTTGTTTGACGAACAAATTGCCAGCTGAAAGATAAGATTGCTTATTTCGTTGTTAAAGACCTGGTCCTTTGGGCCAGGTTCAGAACATCGGCTTTGCCGGTACCAAGTTCGCTGGGGTGTTGGAATAATGGGTTAAGCGGAACTGTGTCATTTTGATATGTCCGATGGTCGAGCTGCGAAGAGAAAGATGTGTCTCTGCGTAACTCCCCAGTATTCCATTGTTCCATCATTCCATTATTCCTTTTGGATTAAGATACACCCTTTTGGGGTGAACTCAAAGCCGGGTCCTCTGGGCCCGATTCTTCACTGAAAATTGATGACGACTGAACAGTTCGAACCAGAGATTATTGCCTTTTGCTGTGAGTACTGCTCATATGCTGCAGCGGACCTGGCGGGTTCCATCAGAATGTCCTATCCTCCGAACATCAAGGTCATTCTGGTTCCCTGCTCGGGCCGTGTGGATCCCGTTTATCTCCTTCACGCTCTTGAACAAGGCGCGGACGGCGTGTACGTGACCGGATGCATGGAGGGAGACTGCCACTTCCTGACCGGAAACCTGAAGGCCAAAAAGCGCGTCGCCTACGTCAGAAAGATGCTCGATGAGATCGGCATTGAGCAAGACCGTGTGCAGATGTTCAATATTGCGGCATCTGATGCCCCGGAGTTTGCCAGGGTTGCCAAGATGATGACGGAAAAGATCCGGGCGTTGGGTCCCAACCCGATGAAGAAGAATGTACCCTCCCGTCCCGCACAAGGCATCTCAGGGCCGTAACAGGAGCAGGATACCCTCAATTTTCAAAGCTGCAATCAGGAGCCTATTGTCATGATTATCGCGGAACATAAACCCATGAAGGAACTTCTTGCCATGATCGAAGGGTTTAACAACATCCTGATGGTTGGTTGCAAGGGGTGCGTAACGGTCTGTAATGCCGGGGGCAGCAAAGAAGTCGCCATACTATCGGCCGCTCTCAGGATTGCTCGGAGAAGACAGGACAAACCGGTTACCATCGACGAGTTCACCCTGGACCGTCAGTGTGAGCCCGAGTTCATTTCATGGCTGGATGAGCAGGTAAAGAAGAAAAAATATGACGCCATCATGTCTCTTGCTTGCAGTATCGGTCCCCAGTATATTGCTGAGGCCTTCGAGACCGTGGTCGTTCTGCCCGGGCTAAACACGGGTTTCATGGGGGGGACGATTGAGCACGGGATATGGGGAGAGTTCTGCGCTGGTTGCGGAGACTGTGTGATCCAAGATTTTGGGGGATTGTGTCCCATCACGCGCTGTGCAAAGGGGCTTCTTAACGGCCCCTGCAGCGGGTCGGTGGACGGAAAATGCGAAGTGAACAAAGACATGGATTGTATATGGGAACTCATCTATGAGCGCATGAAGAACCTGGGTCAAGTTGATCGTCTGGCCGAAATGATCGGTGCAAAAGACTGGTCAACCAGCCTGTCAGGAGGGCCGCGCAAAATTATCAGAGAGGACTTGACGCTATGAAGGCGGAAACCAACCTTCAGAAAATACTGGCCCGGGGGACATTTGCCGTAACCTGTGAGATCAACCCACCCCGCGGTACGAAAGTGGACGCCGTCCGCGAAAATGCAGCGGGATTCAAAGGCAAGGTCGATGCCGTCAATGTGAGCGATAATGCCACCGCCAGTGTCAGGATGTCCAGCTGGGCTGTTTCCAAAATCCTGCTCGATGCGGGCATAGAGCCGGTCCTGCATATGGTGACCCGAGACAGAAATCGGATCGCCCTTCAAAGTGACCTCTTAGGGGCGTCCGCGCTGGGAATTCAAAATGTTCTGTGCCTTACGGGAGACCACCCGGCCAGAGGCGACCACCCGGAGGCGAAGAAGGTCTTTGATCTCGATGCGGTTCAGTGGATTGCGGCAGTCAAGCAGATTCGAGATCAGGGGACCCTGATGAACGGCGAGAAGATTTCGGGAGATCCGGGCTTTTTCATCGGAGCCGTTGCCAATCCCTTTGTCCGGTCCCTGGAACTCCATATCCTTCGGCTGCAGAAAAAGATCGTTGCCGGGGCCGAGTTTATTCAAACACAACCAGTTTTGGACATGGAGCATTTCAAGGCGTGGTTGAACCAGGCTATTGCGGAGGGTTTGACCGATCGGTGTCCCATCATTGCCGGCGTGATTGCACTCAAGTCAGCGGCCATCGCCGAAGACCTGCGTCATTCGGTGCCCGGAATGATGATCCCCGACAGCGTCATTGAGCGGTTGAGCGCTGTTCCTGAAGACCAACAGTTGGATGAAGGGATCAAGATGTGCGTCGAGAAGATTCAGACGCTCAGGGAGACCGGGGGCGTCGGCGGCGTACACATCAGGGCCCCGGGATGCGAGGAAAAGCTCCCCGAGATCGTAGAAAAGGCGGGTTTGTTGCCCCGACCGGATGTGTCCTGATGCGGCTTTGTTTTTAGCTTGGCTTTCTTCCAGTCCTCTTCCACGACCCCTATCCGGATTGCCTTCGGTGAACCCGCCGGGGAGCAAGGAAAAGATGTCTCCCGGCGTCCCGCAAGTTCCAAAAAACTATCAAGATCGTTCCGCAGGCTTTTGGGACGAGCCTCCAAATTTTTCATTGCAAGATTTTTTCCCGATGCTACAAGGACAATCCCATGATCGCAATTATCGATTACGAAGCCGGCAACCTGAAAAGTGTGGAGCGGGCCGTCAACAAGTTGGGGTTTCCGTGTCGCGTGACCCAGAACCTCGACGAGATCGCTGCCAGTGAAAGGATCATCTTTCCGGGCGTGGGGGCCGCCGGGAAGGCCATGGCCGATTTGAGTCGTCTGGGCCTCGACCAAGTCATGGGGGACGCCCTGCGGGCCCGCAAACCGATTCTGGGCATTTGTTTGGGAACCCAGATCATCCTGGAAGAAAGCGAAGAAAATGGCACCCGGTGTCTCGGGCTGGTCAGGGGTCGCGTGCGGTTATTCCCCCAGCCCCTGATTTCAGAAAAAGAGGGGCGCCTCAAAGTGCCCCACATGGGATGGAACGGCATCCGCCTGCGCAGAAAGCATCCGGTGCTGGACGGGATTGTGCCGGGTGATGAATTCTACTTCGTGCACGCCTACTATCCGGTTCCCGAATCGGAGGATCTCGTCGTCGCCGGCACCGACTACGGTATAGAGTTCGCCTCCGTGATCGGTCATGAAAATCTGATCGCCACCCAGTTCCACCCGGAGAAGAGCGGCCGAGCGGGACTCAGAATTCTTGAGAACTTCTGCACATGGGATGGACGCGATGTTGAGTAAACGGATCATCCCCTGCCTTGACGTGAAGGACGGCAAGACCACCAAGGGGATTAAATTCAAAGAAAACGTAGATATCGGCGATCCCGTGGAGATGGCACGGCTGTATTATGAAGCGGGCGCCGATGAGATTGTCTTTTATGACATTACCGCTTCGAGTGACCGGCGGGACATTATGATCGACGTGGTCCGCCGCGTGGCGGAGGAGATTTTTATCCCCTTTTCCGTGGGTGGGGGGATTCGAACCATTGGAGACATGCGTCAGGTCCTGCTCGCAGGTGCCGAGAAAGTGAGTGTCAACTCGGCGGCCGTGCGAAATCCCGAGATCATCGCCCAGGGCGCCAAGGCTTTTGGAAGCCAATGCATTGTCCTGGGGATGGACGTGAAAAAGGTGGGGGCCTCAAGTAAGATTCCGTCAGGCTATGAGATCGTCATCAACGGCGGGCGGACACACATGGGTATGGATGCCCTCGCCTGGGCCAGGGAGGCGGAGAACCTGGGAGCAGGGGAAATATGTCTTAATTCAATCGATGCGGACGGCACCCAGAAAGGGTACGAAATGGTGTTGACGCCTCTGATCTCCGAACAGGTGAACATTCCGGTCATCGCCTCCGGGGGTGCCGGAAACATTGATCACATCCACGATGTTCTCACGGATGGCAAAGCCGACGCGGCCCTTGTGGCCTCGATCGTTCATTACGGTACGTACACCATCAGGGAGATCAAGGACGCCCTGCAACGGCGGGGCGTCAAGGTGCGCATGAGGTGGTAAGGCGATGTGGTATGTGGTATGGGTTTACGCATTCCGGATATGGAATTAGACGTATGAAAGCAATACTGGCCTTAGAGGATGGGACCGTTTTTTCCGGCGACACGTTTGCGGGTGAGGGAGAGGTCTCCGGCGAGGTGGTTTTCAACACAAGTATGACCGGCTACCAGGAGATCCTGACCGACCCGTCGTATAAAGGCCAGATTGTGACCATGACCTATCCCCTCATCGGCAATTACGGGGTCAATTCTGAAGATGTCGAATCGAATCGGATTCAGGCCGAGGCGTTCATCGTGAGAGAGTATGAACCCCTGCCCAGCAACTGGCGTTCTGAAAAGGCCCTCGCCGATTATCTGGCTGAGCGGGGAGTTATAGGCATTGAAGGGATCGACACGAGGGCGTTGACCCGACATATCCGCCTGGCCGGCGCCATGAAAGGGGTCATTTCAACAATCGATACCGATCCTGATTCTCTTATCAAAAAAGCCCGGGCTTCTCTGGGACTTGTCGGCAGGGATCTCGTGCGGGACGTCACGTGCACCAAATCTTATGCGTGGTCCCCGAAGCAAGGGGGTCGCTTCAGGGTGGTTGCACTCGATTGCGGCATGAAGTTCAATATTGCCCAAAGCCTGGCTCGACGGGGATGTGAGGTGACCGTGGTGCCGGCTCACACGGATGCGGACGAGATCAAGGCCTTGGAGCCCGACGGGATCGTCCTTTCCAATGGTCCGGGAGACCCCGAGCCGATTTCGTATGCGGTCGAGACCATCAGGCGGCTGATCGGGGAGACCCCGATTTTCGGCATCTGCCTGGGCCATCAGCTTCTGGGCCTTGCCTTCGGCGGCAAGACCTATAAATTGAAGTTCGGCCACCGCGGGGCAAATCATCCTGTTAAGAATCTTATGAATGGCAAGGTCGAGATTACGGCCCAGAACCATGGTTTTTGTGTCGATATCGATTCGATCAAAGATCCGGACATTGAAATCACCCACATCAACCTGAATGACCAGACCATGGAGGGGATGAGACACCGGAAGCTTCCCGTATTTTCAGTGCAGTATCACCCCGAAGCCTCTCCGGGTCCCCATGACGCGAGGTACCTGTTTGACCAGTTTATCGACCTCATGGGCCAGAAGAAGTAACAATTTGGATCTGTTGGGAACTCGCGGCCGTGGATTCGCTGATCGCGGCCTCCAATGCCTTTGGCGGGTTTGCAGAGATGGTTGCAGCACATGGCCGTAGGCCTGCGTTCAGCGAACCCACTGGCCGCTCTCAAATAGTTGAGCGGTGGGCCTATTTTTTCAGTTAGTGGAATCGGAATAAAAGAAGAAAGAGGAAAAGGCGAAAAAAAGAAAGACTTTCGTGTTTTCGTCCTTTGCGGCGTTCGCCTTTAGAAGAGACGTGTCTTCGTGATAAAGTCTTTTTGTCCTCGGCCTTTTAAAAAGACGTGTCTTCGTGATAAAAAAATAAAGGAAGACGCCGCGTTGATCCTGATTATCGATTTCGGTTCTCAATACAACCAGCTCATTGCCAGACGGGTCCGTGAGCAGCGTGTGTACTGTCAGATCGAACCGCCCCGGATAAGCCTGGCCCAAATCAAGGCCCTGTGCCCTGAAGGGATTATTCTGTCCGGCGGTCCTGCCAGTATCTATGAGCGCGGGAGTCCAAAGGTCGATCCCCGCATTTTCGACTTGGGCGTCCCGATTCTCGGCATCTGTTACGGGATGCAGTATATGGTCGACGCTTTGGGGGGGGAGGTGCGGAGGGCCGGGAAAAGAGAGTACGGATTTGCCGAACTCCACATGAGCGATTCTTCGGGGCTGTTCAAGGGCCTGGGGCGGAAGACCAAGTGCTGGATGAGTCATGGCGACACGATTCAAACCGTGCCCGAAGGCTTCAAGGTCACCGCGTCGACACCCAACACAAGGGTGGCGGCCGTGGAAAATCTGCCCATGAAGTTTCATGGACTTCAGTTTCACCCCGAAGTGGTCCACACCCCGAAGGGAAAAAGGATGCTCAAGAATTTTCTTTTCGGCATTTGCGGGTGCGCCAGGACCTGGACCATGAAATCCTTCATCAGGACGTCGATTGAAGAGATCAGGTCCCAGGTGGGGGACAAACGGGTGATCCTGGGGCTCAGCGGGGGGGTCGATTCCTCGGTCACGGCTCTGCTTCTCCATCGGGCCATCGGCAAACAACTCCTATGCATCTTTGTGGATAACGGCCTCTTACGGGAAGGGGAGGCCGTCCAGGTCAGGGCGCTTTTTAAAGAGCACCTTCAGGTGAACTTTAGGTTTGTCAGCGCCAGGCGGACGTTCCTGACGCGGCTCAAGGGGGTGGTAGATCCTGAGAAGAAACGAAAGATTATCGGCCGGGCTTTCATAGAGGCCTTTGAAAGTGAGGCGCGAAAGTTTCGCGGTGCGGAATTCCTGGCTCAAGGGACCCTTTATCCCGATTTGATCGAATCGAGGTCGGCCTTTGGGGGGCCGAGTGCCGTCATTAAATCCCATCATAACGTGGGCGGTCTGCCAAGGAAGATGAAGCTGAAACTCATCGAACCGCTCAAGCACCTTTTTAAGGATGAAGTGCGGGTTCTGGGAAAAGAGCTTGGACTTCCGGAAGATTTGATCTGGAGACAACCTTTCCCCGGTCCCGGTTTGGCCGTGCGCATCCTGGGTAACGTGACGCAGGCCAGGCTGTCTGTCCTGCGCAAGGCGGATGCCATCCTGCTTGAAGAGATCAGCAAAAGCGGGTTTTACAGGAAGTTGTGGCAGTCCTTTGCCGTGCTTCTTCCGATCAAGAGCGTGGGCATCATGGGCGACCAGAGGACCTATGAGAATATTCTGGCCATCCGGGCCGTGACGAGTGTCGATGCCATGACGGCTGACTGGGCCAAACTGCCCCATGAATTGCTGGGAAGAATCTCAAATCGCATCATCAACGAGGTCAGGGGCGTAAACCGCGTGGCCTATGACATTAGCTCAAAGCCACCCAGCACGATTGAGTGGGAGTAGGGGTGGGGATGCCCAAACGAACCGACATATCCAAGATCATGATCATCGGCTCCGGGCCGATCATTATCAGCCAGGCGTGCGAGTTCGACTACTCCGGAACACAGGCGTGCAAGGCCTTGAGGGAAGAGGGGTATGAGGTCGTTCTGGTGAACAGCAACCCGGCCACCATCATGACCGATCCTGATACGGCGGATCGGACCTACATCGAACCGATCACGGCCGAGATGGTGGCCATGATCATCGAAAAGGAGCGGCCCCAGGCCATTCTACCGACCCTTGGGGGGCAAACCGGCCTCAACACAGCCATTCAGGTGGCTGACATGGGGGTTCTGGAGAAATTCCAGGTGGAAATGATCGCGGCTTCGGCCGACGTGATCAGAAAGGCGGAGGATCGGGATCTTTTTCGGGAAGCCATGGCACGTATTGGACTACGCGTGCCGGAAAGCGGCATTGCCAGGGACCTGAGCGGTGCCCGGGAGATTGCAGACCAGCTCGGATATCCGATCATCGTCCGTCCGAGCTTTACCCTTGGGGGTACCGGAGGCGGCGTCGCCTATAACCGGGAGGACCTTGAGAGGTTGGCCGCCTGGGGGCTGGACGCCAGTTTGATCCATGAGGTGATGCTGGAAGAATCCGTCATCGGCTGGAAGGAATTCGAACTCGAGGTCATGCGGGACAGCAAAGACAACGTGGTGATCATCTGTTCCATTGAAAATGTGGATCCCATGGGAATCCATACCGGGGACAGCATTACCGTGGCACCGGCCCAGACCTTGAGCGATAAAGAATATCAGGAGATGCGGGACGCCGCCATCGCCGTCATCCGTGAGATCGGGGTGGATACGGGTGGCGCGAATATCCAATTTGCCATCAACCCGGCGGACGGGCAAATGGTCGTCATAGAGATGAATCCGAGGGTCTCAAGAAGTTCCGCCCTGGCCTCCAAGGCGACGGGTTTTCCGATTGCGAAGATTGCGGCCAAGTTGGCTGTGGGCTATACGCTGGACGAACTGCCGAACGACATCACCGGAGAAACCGTGGCGTCCTTTGAGCCGACCATCGACTACTGTGTGGTCAAGATTCCCAGGTGGACCTTTGAGAAATTCCCGGATGCCGAAGATTTTCTAACCACCTCCATGAAGTCCGTAGGGGAAACAATGGCGATCGGCCGGACATTCAAGGAGGCCCTTCAGAAGGGACTGCGTTCGTTGGAGATCGGACGTTTTGGTTTTGGGGCCGATGGGCGGGGCCGGCTCGAACACGACGGGGCGCTTCCTTCCATGGAGGAGATTCAGGAAAAGCTGGTCAACGCCAATTCACAACGTCTGTTCTACATCCGCTACGCCATGAAAGCGGGGATGGATGTGGAGACCATTCACAACCTGACCAGCATCGATCCGTGGTTCCTGCACCAGATGAAACAGATTGTGGACCTTGAGAGGGAGATTGAAACATCCGGGGACCTGTTGCCCGAAGGACTCCTCAGGAAGAGTAAAACGTATGGGTTTTCCGATGTTCAGTTAGCCCACCTCAGCGGCAAGGATGAAAAGGGCATCCGGGCCTTACGAGAACGGCTCGGCATCAAGCCGGTGTACAAGCTGGTTGACACCTGTGCGGCTGAATTTGAGGCCCGAACGCCTTATTACTATTCCACCTATGAGCTGGAGAACGAGGCCCGCATTTCGACCAGGCCCAAGGTGATGATCCTGGGTGGCGGGCCCAATCGCATCGGACAGGGGATTGAATTTGACTACTGCTGCGTCCAGGCCTCCTTCGCCTTGAAAGAGGAGGGCATCGAAAGTATTATGGTCAACAGCAATCCCGAGACCGTCAGCACGGACTATGATACGTCCGACAAGCTCTATTTTGAGCCCCTGACTAGAGAAGACGTCTTGAGCATTGCCGAGGCCGAGAACCCCCTGGGGGTCATCGTGCAGTTCGGCGGCCAAACGCCGCTGAATCTGGCCGCGCCCCTTGCCGAGGCCGGCGTGTCGATTCTTGGGACCTCCTCTGAAAGTATTGCCCTGGCCGAAGACAGGGAGCTGTTCAAAAATGTTTTGAGGAAACTCGGATTAAAACAGCCGGAAAACGGCACGGCCACCACCGTGGCCGATGCGGCAAAGGAGGCCGACGCCATCGGCTATCCGGTCATTGTCCGGCCTTCCTATGTTCTCGGCGGACGGGCCATGAAGATCGTTTACGACCGGGCCTCCCTGGAAGCTTTTGCCCGCATGGCCTTTCTGGCTTCTCCGGACCATCCGGTCCTCATCGATCAGTTCCTGGAGGATGCCGTCGAGATTGACGTGGATGCCATTTCCGATGGCCGGATGACCGTGATCGGCGGCATTATGGAACATATTGAAGAGGCCGGGGTTCATTCCGGGGACAGCGCCTGCGTCCTCCCTCCCCAGGGCCTTCCGCCGTTCCTTCTGGCGCGAATCCGCGAGCATACCTGTGATCTGGCCAGGGAACTCCGTGTGGTGGGGCTGTTGAACATTCAGTTTGCCATCAAAGACGAGGAGATTTATGTCCTGGAAGTGAATCCGCGGGCGTCACGAACCATCCCCTTTGTCAGTAAGGCCACGGGCGTTCCGCTGGCCAAGCTGGCGACCAAAGTGATGCTGGGCCGCACATTGAAGGAATTGGGCTTCACCTGGCAGGTAGAACCGGAGCACGTATCCGTCAAGGAAGCCGTGTTTCCTTTTAATCGTTTTCCCGACGTGGACGTCCTTTTAGGGCCCGAGATGAAATCGACGGGTGAAGTCATGGGGATCGATACGGATTTCGGGCGGGCCTTTGCCAAGTCCCAGCTGGCGGCCGGGCAAAACCTGCCCACTGAAGGGGCTGTTTTTGTCAGTGTCAAGGATGCGGACAAGGATGGGCTTTATCCGGTGATCCACCAATTCCATGAAATGGGCTTCACCTTTTTGGCCACGGAGGGCACTTCGAGATGTTTACACGACGCCGGCATCCCGAGTCAGCTGGTCAAAAAGATTACCGAGGGACGTCCCGATGTGACCGATTATATTAAGAACGGAGACATCCAGTTGGTGATCAATACCCCTTCCGGCAAAGGAAGTGCGGGCGGGGCGCGCATTATTCGCCGTACGGTCCTCCGTTACGGTCTGCCCTACGCCACGACCCTTGCCGGCGCCTGCGCCATGGCGTCAGGGATTGAGGCCATGAAAAAGAAAAGACTTTCTGTCCGGGCCCTTCAGGATTTTCATACGACCTGCACGTCCCATGGGTCAGAAAACGCCGGGAAAGGGTGCGCAAAAAAAACAGAATCAGAGACCCGATTCGTTGAGAAAGGCAGGACCAGCCATGGGGCCGTTTGAGGGGCCTAAAGAATCGTGTGGGGTCTTCGGCGTATTCGGCCGGGACGATGCTTCGAAGTTGACTTATTTCGGCCTGTATGCCCTGCAACACCGGGGCCAGGAGAGTTGCGGCATCGTCACCTCCACAGGCAAGGCCGTCCACGAGCACAAGGGAATGGGTCTGGTGCCGGAGGTTTTCAACGAGTCGCTTGTGAACAGCCTCCACGGCCACCTGGCCATCGGACACGTGCGGTATTCTACAACCGGATCCTCTGTGGTCAAGAACGCTCAACCCTTTGTGGCCACCTATGCGGGTAAAACGCTGGCCATCGGACACAACGGAAACCTGACCAACGCCATAGGACTCAGACGGGACCTGGAGAAAAGGGGCTCCATCTTTCAGACCACCATGGACAGTGAAATCATTGTCCATCTCCTGGCGCGGAGCTTACAGGGGGGCCTGGAAGAGGCTCTGGTGAAGGCCACGTCTCAAATCAAGGGGGCTTATTCGTGCGTGATGATGACGCAAGACAAACTGGTCGCGTTTCGAGATCCCAACGGATGGCGACCGCTGTGCCTGGGCAGGCTCGACGGGGGCTATGTGATCGCATCCGAAACGTGCGCCCTCGATCTCATCGACGCCCAGTATCTGAGGGATGTCGAGCCGGGCGAAATCATCATTATCGGGCAACACGGTTTGCAATCGATCAAGCCCTTTGCCGATCGGAAGAGGACCTTCTGCATTTTTGAATTTATCTACTTTGCGAGACCTGATAGCAATATTTTCGGCCAGAATGTTTACGCGGTCCGAAAAAGGCTGGGAAGCAAGCTGGCTGAGGAATATCCTCTGGACGCCGATTTTGCCATGCCTTTTCCGGATTCCGGGAACTATGCGGCCATCGGCTTCTGTCACGCTTCGGGGATTCCTCTGGAAATGGGTGTCATTCGGAATCACTATGTGGGGCGAACGTTCATCGAGCCGGCTCAGTCCATGCGGGATTTTGGGGTTAAAGTCAAACTGAACCCGGTTCGAGAACTCCTGCGCCAGAAGCGCGTGGTGATTGTTGAAGACTCGATCATTCGGGGCACGACAAGCAAAATGCGCATCAAGACATTGCGAGAAGCCGGCGCAAAAGAAATCCATATGGTTGTCAGTTGTCCACCTCACAGATATCCGTGCTATTACGGCATTGACTTCTCGACCAGGGGAGAGCTTATTGCCTGTCAACACACCGTGGACGAGGTGAAGAATTACATCGGCCTGGACAGCCTTTGCTACTTAAGCATCCCCGGCATGCTGGAAGCGACCCGCCTTGACCAAAACGGCTTCTGTTTGGCCTGTTTTGATGGCAACTATCCGATCCAACCAGAAGAAGACATCTCAAAGCTCTGTCTTGAATACTGAGCGGAACCGCGTTAGAGTCCAGAAAATGCTCGGCTGTTGTCCGAAGTTTGCGGTGTGAAGATGTTGTTTTCCCAATATTAGGGTACAGGGGATGAGTCACATGCAGATAGCAGCCATTATTCCGTGCAGGTACGCTTCCAAAAGGCTTGAAGGCAAGCCGCTTGTTCCCATATTCGGCAAACCCATGATTCAATGGGTCTATGAGAGGGCCGGACAGGCGGCCCTTTTAACCGACGTGGTGGTGGCCACCGATGATGAACGGATCCGTGCCTGCGTCAGAGGCTTTGGCGGCAGGGTCCTGATGACCTCGCCGAGCCATCGATCCGGTTCGGATCGGGCCGCAGAGGCCGCGGCCGCTTTGGGCTTGGACGACCAAGATATCGTGATCAATATCCAAGGCGACCAGCCGGCATTGGATCCCCGTTGTCTCCCTGAAGTGGTCTCCCCACTTGCGGATGATCGTGACCTCGTCATGGCCACCCTGATTCACAGGATGACCGACCCGGCTCAGGCCGCGGACCCCAATCAGGTGAAGTGCGTTTTTGATCAAAGCTATTTTGCCCTCTATTTTTCCCGGGCTCCCATCCCCTTTGACCGGGACGGTTCCACGGGGTCGTCGGACATTTTCAAGCATCTCGGCATCTATGCCTATCGCAAGCATTTCCTGGACCGATTTCATTCCCTCCCCCAGGGGAGACTGGAGGTTATCGAGAAGCTGGAACAGCTTCGCGTTTTAGAACACGGTTATCGGATCAAGGTTGTGGCCACAGAGTTTCACTCGAAGGCTGTCGACACTGCGGAGGATGTCGGAGCGCTTGACGCGCTCCTTCGGAGAGAAGGCCGGTTGGTATGACGATTCTTCGGAGAATAAGATCGCTCCTGCGAAACAGGGGCATTCAAGGCCTTTACTTCGGAAGGTCCCTCAAGACGGTGCCGGAAGGTTCGTGGGTCCTTTTTCCCTATGATCCTTCGGCCCTGAACTGTGGAATAACCGGCGTGCTCGCCTTCAAGGGCCGGCCGGCCGGGAAGGCATATGCGCCTGTTCAAGAACTGCAGCTCAAACTGGAAGGCCTGGCTGCTTTTACCTTGAAGCAGCTCGGTGAGGAAGAGGCGAAACTGGCGAAGCATTACCTTGGCGGGGAGCCGTTTTTGGAAGAGGCGAAACGCCTTTGTAAAGACTTGAAAGGGCTGGAGGGTTTCTGTGAGGTCTTTGCCCGCGAGGACCTTCAGGGGCAGCTGGATGCCCTTTGCGACGGGTTGGAACGGGTTGTCCGGATTGAGGAGGAGGCCTGCGTCCGAAAAACAGGACGCCTCTCGCCCCATGTCCACGAGATCCTCCACGGCCGAACGGTTCAGCTGAAGGACATTCTGTGGTCTCTGAAGCATGAGGTTTTAGAAAACATTGAAAAAATAAAAC
>Ga0307423_1000521_pt1 | contig 25921 bp, 22 predicted proteins | sample SalMarWE160310MG_FD_202154 | JGI IMG/M metagenome (GOLD analysis project Ga0307423, IMG submission 202154) | Salt marsh sediment microbial communities from the Plum Island Ecosystem LTER, Massachusetts, United States - WE1603-10 | ecosystem: Environmental > Aquatic > Marine > Intertidal zone >... | reverse complement strand
TTTGAGTCGGCTCGCAACGCCAATATCGGGCGATAGATGGGGTTTTGAACCCAGTTTTACAGCATGTCCACAGGATCAACATCAACAACAACCTTAATCCCGCTTTTCGGGAGTCTTGCTTCCGCGCTGTCCATGAGGCTTCGTGTCAGAGCATGCAAAGAAGCCGGGGCTTTTCCTTTCAGGAGAAGCTGCCACCGGTATTGTTTCTGCAGCCTGGCCAGCGGAGCAGCCACCGGGCCGAGGCGTTGTATATCCCGGAGGAGACGTTTGCTCCGGGATTGCAGGGTCCGGCAGGTTTCTCCAAGAAGCGTCGCCCATTGTGCCGTCAGCTCTTTGTCACGCCCTGTCACCAGAATCTGTATCAGGCGGGAGAAGGGGGGGTAATCCAATGCCTTTCGAAAGGTAATCTCCCGTTCGTAAAACGCCTGATAGTCCTGTTGTTTGGCTGTTGAAATGCAGAAATGGTCCGGGTTGAAGGTTTGCAGGATAACGCGACCCGGCTTGTCACCCCGGCCCGCACGGCCGGCCACCTGAGCCAGGAGCTGAAAGGTTCTCTCTCCGGCCCGGAAGTCAGGAAAATTGAGCGAAAGATCGGCACAAATGATCCCGACCAGCGTAATGTTGGGGTAATCATGGCCTTTGGCAACCATCTGGGTGCCTATAAGAATGTCGATATCCCCTTGCTTCAGCTCCCGCAGAAGCTTGATAAGAGCGCCTTTCCGGTTCATCGTATCCCGGTCCATTCTGGCCACCCGGGCTTCCGGAAAGATCTCCTTGATTTTGTCCTCCACCCTTTCCGTCCCTAACCCCAGCATCTTGATCCTGGGACTGCCGCACGCCAGACAGCCGACGGTCCGGGCGCGGACATGACCGCAGTAGTGGCACTTAAAAGCATTGGCCTCCTGATGAAGGGTCATCGTCACATCACAGTTCTTACACTGGACAGGGGTTCCGCAATGGACGCAGGCCGGATAATTAGCGAAGCCCCGGCGGTTCAGGAAAAGCAGGGTCTGTTCTCCCCGGTCAAGGGTTTCTTTGATGGCATCCTGTAGCTCCCTGGTGATGAACGGCTTGGCCCGTCGGCCCCCTTTCAGCTCACGGAGATCGACAACCGTGACTTCCGGCAGCGTTCTGTCGTCAATCCGTTTGGTCAGGCTGAGTCCCCGGAACTTCCCTGTGCGCATATTATAATAGGAAGAAACGGACGGCGTGGCAGACCCGAGCAATGCGAGAGCGCCCTGAAGTTTGGCTCTGACCACCGCAAGATCGCGGGCGTGGTAGCGGAGCTTGCTTTCCTGCTTATATGAATCGTCGTGTTCCTCATCAACAACAATCAAGCCCAGATCTTCAAAAGGGGCAAAGATGGCAGATCGGGCGCCGATAGCCACCGTGGCCTCTTTTCGCAGAATCCGGATCCACTGATCAAGACGCTCGCCTTCGCTGAGTCCGCTGTGCAACAAGGCTATGCATTCACCGAAGCGTGCCCGGAAACGCCCTTCCATCTGAGAAATCAAAGCAATCTCGGGAACCAGGACGATGGCTTGCTGGTTTCGTTGAAGGGTCGCCGCCACAGCCTGCATGTAGACTTCTGTTTTCCCACTGCCTGTGATGCCATCCAGAAGATATGTTTGAAATCCTTGGCCGAGGCGATCCAAGAGCCGGCCCACGACGGCTTGCTGCTCTTCCGTGAGGACAGGGCCGGATGGTTCCCATGCAATCGGTTCCCCGAAGGGGTCCCGATACACCTGTTTTTCAAAAAGGTCCAGGAATCCCTCGTCCGCCATTTTTCTGACCAGTCGTCCGGCCGAAGGGATCTGCCCTTTCAAGCGCTTCAGGGCCATCTCTCCCTGGTTTTCGATGACCTGAAGAATGCGGCGGCAGGCGGGCGAAAGAGTAGCCGCCGGAGGCCTTTTCGCCAGGCGACTCACATAACGCTCCAGCTTAGGGCGAACTCTGCCCGGTCTCAGCTTTCGCTCCCGGGTCAGCCAGCCGGCCTCTGCCAGACTTTGAAGGCTCCTTGAGGCGATCCTTTCCTTGAGGGCCTTGTGGAGGGCGGCCAGACGAATGGGGCCTCGCTCTCTGAGGACTTCGAGTATCGCGCGATCCTTGGGCTTAAGCCCGGCGCTGGACAGGGCCTTTTTCCCGTCATCCGTGATATCCACGGTTTCGATTTGTGTGACATTGAGACCGCCCGGAAGGGCACTCTGAATCACCCCGCCAAGGGGATGGCGATAATAGTCCGATATCCAGTTAAAAAATGGAACCATCGAAGCCGGAAACAGGGGCACCTCGTCCAGGACCTCCAGCACCTCCCTGATGCCCGGCTGATCTGTGGCGTTTTTGGAACCGACGATGTAGGCGGTGACTTGAAAATGCTTGAAGGGAACCAGAACGCGCTTTCCCACGACAACTTCCGGACGGAGAGCGGCCGGCACTTCGTACGTAAAGACGCCCCAGACAGGCAGGGCCACCGCAACGTCTATGTATGCTTTTTCGACCGAGAAAGGGGTCAAGTCTGCTCTTGACTCATTTGGAGTTCTTGTTTGAGTTCTTTAACGCGTTTGTTCAGCTTGTGGTTCCTCGTCATTTCAGTTTTTGTCCGGCTTATGATTGTGCTCACCGTGCTGTAGTTGGTGATCTCAAATTGTCCGGCGATTTCGTCAAGGGTTGACCCGCAAAGCTGCCTTACGAGATAGATCGCCACCTTGCGGGCCTCGCTGTCGGTTCCTCTTCTCGATGCCAGAAGTCCATTGCCATCCACGCCATAAAACATGCAAACAACCCGCTTTATTGTATCAACGTCCGGCGCCAGGCTCTTGGATTCCGGGACCTCCTTATGACGCTTTTTGCTGAAGAACCGCCTCTTGATCCCCTGCACGAAGCCCGCATCACCCAGCACAGCCGGCCATTTCCTCCGGACTAAAAGCTGACCGATCTCCCTGGAACTCTCCCTGGAAACAAAGGCTTTGTAAAAACCTTTCGCCCGCCCCCTATCATCAGAAAACATGGACAGAACATAATCCTTGTGCAACCAGTCCCACTTCCCGGCCTCCGACAGATAGCCCTTGTGGCTGGTCCACGGGTAGGCGTCGAGTCGATCCGTCAGGCCGGCCTCGACAGGATTTCTGTGAATGTATCTGAGCAGTTCCAGAAGATAGCCGTCCGCATCGACCAGAATGGCCTTATACCGGCCCCGGAATAACGGACCGTCGCGGTCGTGCGCTCTGTTAAAACGTTGTGTATAAACGCCGTTGATGTGTCTCATACATCTGGAGAGATTGGCATCCGGGGTACTAATAAGCAGATGGTAGTGGTTGCTCATCAGGCAGTAGGCTGCGATATCAGCATGCCACATCTCCACGGTATCCTTTAACAGATCAAACAAGGCGAGATAGTCCTTCTCCTCCAGAAAGATGGATTCCCCACTTCTGCCTCTATTCATGACGTGATACCAAGCGCCAGGATACTGTATCCTAAGGGGTCTAGCCATAAATGTGCCTTACCAAGGCGGGCCAAATGAGTCAAGAGCAGACTTGACCCCTTGTCCGATTGCACTTGCCCGGGGAGCCGCTTTGTGATACTCGCACCTAATAACAATTGTTCAATAACCTCAAGGTGTTTGATCTATCTCAAGGAGATGGGGCAGAGGTGACCTTTTGAAGATAGAAGAGATCATTCACAATCCTGGCCTGAACAAATACATGACGACTTTTCAGGCCGGACAGACAGTTTTCCTGGAAGGCGATCATTCTGAGGATCTTTATATTCTCGTGTCCGGAGCCCTGGACGTTCTGAAGGGAAAAAAGAAAATATCAGACATTTCCGGGGTTGGATCCTTTTTTGGCGAGATGTCCCTGCTCCTGGGCGCAAAGAGAACAGCCACGGTCAAAGCAAAAGATGACGTGAGGGCCATTCTCATCCCCAAAGAAGAGATCACGGCATTCCTTCGCGAGTTTCCCGACGTGGGGATGGAGATAACGCGGGCTCTCGCCAGGCGGTTGGATGAGACCAGTCAGATGTTCTACGGGTTCAAGGAATTCTGCGATCAATTGCCCGACGCGGTTGTTTTTACGGACAAGGATGGGAAAATCTTCTCGTGGAATGCGGCGGCGGAAGCTCTGTACGGACGGGATTGGCAACAGATGAGCAACCAATCCATGGAAGCGATCTATGAGGATCCGGAAGCTTACAAAGCCCTTCTCGCGGAGGTTCAGAAAGGGGCGCCTGTCAAAGAGAAGGTCCTGGCCATAAAAGATCCCGACGGAGGCAGCCGATTCATCTCAACAAGCACAACCATGCTCTACGACGGGCACCATAATTTCCAGGGTGTCCTTTCCCTGAGCCGGGATGTGACGGCCGTTCAAAGCCTGGAAAGGAGATATCGGCGAGCGAGATACTGGCTTCTTCCGTCCCTGGCCATGGTGGTGCTCCTTGCTGTGGTTGCGCTCTTCGGGTATCCCTATGTTTCAAAAGGCTATCGAACCGTCAGCGTGAAAGAACAGGAACTAAAGGATCAGATGGCCAAGGACTATCTGCTGATTAAATCATTGCTCGCAGACAGTTTCATGGCTGGAGACAGATCCAAAACGAGTCGATTACTACAGGAGGTTTTGAAACTCGAGCATTCGACCACGATCCCCTATACGGGCATTGTTCTGCTCGATCAGGATAAAAAGGTCTTTGATGCCTATTCAGTGAAGATGGGATCAGAGGCCATGAAGATTGTGGGCACCACCTATGCCGGCATACCGTTTCAGGGCAGCGACCACTCCTTCCACAGGGTACTCACCCTGTACCGAACAGATCAAGATCATCCCATGGGGACGAGAGGGGTGGAGATCGCCTTTGAGATGAGAAAAGATGATCAATTCCTTGGCTGGTTGGTTTTTCAGATGGATGTGGATCTGCTTAAGAAAGTCTATGGCGTTGATGAGGAGGGTCTGAAGAAACTTCGGTTCGAATCGCCCTAATGTATGGAAACCTTCAAGAGCCAAAAAACCTGTCAGTACGCGTTTTCAGACCGCGGTGATGGAGAAATGACGCTGCAGATCGAGGGCAGACTTGACGTGTTCAATGCGGCCGGCATGATCCATGAGTTGAGCAAAACCTTAGAAAAGCGGCAGCCCCGTTCACTGACGGTGGATCTGGAAAAACTCACCTACCTGGACGATTTTGGAGCGCTCGTCCTCGTTCAGATTAGAAGAATCGTCGCCGAAAGCCAGGGCACTTTTCACTTGAGCCATATGGGGGAGAAGATCAGTGAGATGCTCGCCGTGCTCCACTTTGAATCTCTGGCAAAAAAAATCCCCTTAAGCAAAAAGCGCCGTTCCGGTATGTTGATTCGTCTGGGAGACGGAACCCTCCGTCATGCTTCGGAGTTCAGATCTTTGATTGCTTTCATAGGATCGGTCTGTTTGGGACTCCTTCACCTGTGCCTCCACCCCCGGTCACTTCGAACGGAAGATACGTTTTTGTACATGCAGAAAACAGGCGTGGATGCCCTGCCCATCATTACGCTGATCAGTTTTCTTATCGGCCTGACCATGGCTTTCATGTCGGCGGTCCAACTTGAGCAGTTCGGGGCCAATATTTATGTGGCTTCTCTGGTCAGCCTCATGATGACCCGTGAACTGGGGCCCATCATGACGGCCATTATCTTCGCCGGTAGATCGGGTTCAGCTTTTGCCGCAGAGATAGGGACCATGAAGGTGTCCGAGGAGGTGGATGCCTTGTTCACCATGGGATTTGATACCACCCGGTTTCTGGCTTTACCTAAAATCGTGGCCTCGATCCTTGTCGTTCCCCTGCTGACCCTCTTTTCAGATCTTTTTGCGATATTGGGGGGCCTCGTGGTTGGCGTCTTCATGCTGGATCTGACCGCGAGTGCCTATGTGGGCCAGACGATGAAGACCTTGACACTTTTCGACGTTTACTGGGGCCTCATGAAGAGCGGTGTTTTCGCATTTCTTATTGCGTGGATCGGCTGCTTCAGGGGGTTTCAGGTGAAAGGGGGGGCCGCATCCGTCGGGCAGGCGACGACCTCTGCCGTGGTCAGCGGGATTTTCCTGATCATCCTTTTTGACGCCATCTTTTCCGTCGTGCTCCGCTACTGGAGGTAATGAAACCCTGATGGGAAGACAGGCCATCATCCAGGTCAAGAATCTGGTTGCGAAATATAGTGAAGATGTGATTCTTGATCGCATCTCCTTTGAGGTCTATGAGGGCGAGATATTTGTGGTCTTAGGGGGAAGTGGATGTGGGAAAAGTACGTTGCTTAAACATATGATCGGACTCATCCCACCCCACGCCGGTCAAGTGATCATTGACGGAGACGATATTTCCAAGTGCGATGAGGCGACGCTGCGAAAGGTCCTCAGAAAAATCGGGGTCCTGTATCAAAGCGCTGCCCTTTTTGGTTCCATGACGCTGGCCGAGAATGTGGCCTTGCCCATCAAGGAATACACGGCATTGCCGCCCGACTCTGTCACAACGCTGGTCAGGATGAAGCTGAATCTTGTCGGTCTGGGCCCTTATGAAAACCACTATCCGTCTGAGATAAGCGGAGGCATGAAGAAGCGGGCCGGCCTGGCAAGGGCGATGGCGCTGAATCCCAAAATCCTTTTTTTTGACGAGCCGTCGGCCGGTCTCGACCCCGTGACCTCGGCGGAACTCGACAACCTCATCATTCATCTTAACAAGAGTCTGGGAACGACGATGGTCATCGTGACCCACGAACTTCAAAGCATTTTTGCTGTGGCACACAGGGTGATCATGCTGGATAAACGAGCCCGGGGCATCATTGCGGAGGGGACGCCGCAATATCTGCGGGATCACAGCCAAAATCCATTTGTGAGTCAGTTTTTCAACCGTCAGGCAGCTCATCAAGAAGGGATCGCCTGAGAGACAGGTGCATGCGTCATGGCTTCTGACAGAGTGAAATTTACGGTGGGGCTTTTTGTTGCCGGCGGCATTGCCATTGCCTTGGCGGCCGTCGTTTGGCTCGGTTTGTCCGGTTTTCTGGAGAAGGGCCAGTATTATGTCACTTACTTCAATGAGTCCGTACAGGGGCTGGATATCGATTCTCCGGTGAAATACAGGGGAGTATCGGTCGGTCGCGTAGAGCGTATCAGCGTGGCTGCGGATTCAAAATTGATCGAGGTGGTTCTAAAAATTGAATCCCGCAAGAAACTGGAACGTGACATTGTGGCCCAGTTAAAATCCGTTGGCATCACGGGCATCATGTTCGTGGAGTTGGATCGAAAGAAGGAGGGGGAACCCGATCGCTCGCCGCCTGTGAGCTTTCCATCGGAATATCCCATCGTAGCCTCGAAGCCGTCCGAGATCGGTGAATTGCTTCGGGGGATTGATGACGTGTTGAATCAGATAAAATCGCTGGACCTTGAAGGCATTTCCGACCGGGTCAAATTGGCTATGGACAAGATCAACCAGTCGATTGAAGACGCCAACGTGAAAGGTCTCTCCGGGAGCATTGAATCTTCCCTGGAGAATCTGGAACGTATTCTGGCCGACAAGAGATGGGACAGGATTCTGGCTTCCATGGAAGGGGCGGGTCAATCGCTCAGTGCCTTAATGGATAAGGCCGAAGGGGTAGTGGCCGAAGAGGAAGGGGCGATCAGGGGGGCCCTTGAGAATTTCAGCAGGGCCATGGAGAATGCAAACGCTTTGCTGGAAAAAGGGTCATCCCTCATCGCCGGAACGGATGAATCGCAGGAGAGACTCAGGCATCACCTGCTGGTCGTCGGCCAGAACCTTGAAGCGGCAAGCGAAAGCCTTAAAGCGCTGCTGGACCTTCTCTCCGACCAGCCGTCACAATTGATCATGGGGGAACCGCCGGCCCCGCGAAACGTGGAATCGGAGTAAAGAGAATCGTTTGGAGGTGCTTATGGGTTGGGATAAAAGAGTGTGGGTCCTTTGCGTTGTTCTTTGCCTGCTTCCCTGCGCATGTCTCAACCTGAAGGCGCCGAGGCATGAAATCGAGTTCTACACACTGGAATACGATCCGCCTCAGGGGCCCGGACTGAATCCTCTTCCCGTCGTGATCAGGGTGCAGCGTTTCAGTGCGGCGCCGGCTTACAACACAGATCGAATGATCTACCGAGAAAAATCGTTTGAGAGAAATGCCTATGTCTATTATAAATGGCGGGCCAACCCCGGCGACATGGTCAGCTATTTCTTGAGCCGTGACCTGAAACACTCTGCGCTGTTCAAGGGGGCTCTTTCACTCGACAGCATTGCCCCTGCTTCGTACGATATCGAGGGTTCGGTCGATGAGTTTCTTGAATGGGACGGGGCGGATGCCTGGCAAGCCGTCCTCACGATCAGTGTGACATTTATGGTGGAAAATGAACCGGACGTCAGCCAACGGATCCTTTTTCAAAGGACCTATCATGCAGAAGAGCCTTGCAAACGAAAGCATCCACAGGCACTGGCCGAAGCGATGAGCAAGGCCCTGTCAAGGATCTCCCGGGACGTGACCCAAGACCTCTATGACTATCTCAGTGTCCATCCATAAATGGCCCTTTTGGTTGCCGAGCAACGCTTCGCGCCGATGAGCTGCGTTCTCCGCGAGTTTCTGTCTGCGGAGTACGACGTGTACGCCTCACCAGAAACCCTTGTGCGGCCTTGCTCATCGAAAAAACTGCTCATTTCTGGATTGGACACCATGCAGCGCCATTTTTGGACTCATGGATGGGCACTATCTGAAAGACCGCGGGTCGGAAAGTTGATAGAAGCCATTTCAAAACCTCCTTCATCGCTGGCTTGCGGTTTTTGTAAAGCGCTAACCTCGCTACGCTAAATCTTGAGAACTCTCCGCCGGAGGCGGATCAAACAGCTCAAGATTTTGACGCTCCGCTTCGCCAAGCGCTTTTAGACAAAAGACCGCAAAATGGGCTCGAAAGAGGTTTTGAAACGGCTTGAAGGGCGTTGTTATGGTAAGCATTAATCTGAAGCCTATTGGCTTCGTGCACACGGATGTTCAACAAGTGCCTCGTCATTGGACGATCTCCAACGTTGAAGGGAAACTGGTTATTGACGAAGCCTATCTGGAAGGGCTCAAAGACATCCAAAAGGGTCAGCGGATTGTGGTTATTTTTCACTTTCATCAGAGCCGGGCGTTTTCTCCGGAATATCTGGTGCAAACCCCCCCCCATCGTCAAGAGAGTCTGGGCGTTTTCAGCATCTGTTCGCCAATCCGGCCCAATCCCATCGGGCTGTCAGTTTTAGATGTCCTCCGTAGGGAGAATAACACGATCTATGTCAGGGGGCTGGACATGGTGGACGGTACCCCGATTCTGGATATCAAGCCCCATGTGACAGATGAGCAGAGTTGTCCGAGTTCCGTAGGCGGGCGATGAGCCCATCCCAATGTTTCGGCCCATGTCGCATCGTGGAGGCGTAAAATTGACCGACGACGTCAAGGGTTACTTTTGTGTTGACCCCGGCCGGTTTCGGATAGATGGTCGATCGCTCTATTGCCCGGGTCGGAAGAGGAGGTTTCTATGAAGAACATCAGGGTGAAGGAGTTGATGACGCCCATTGTGGAATACCCGGCTGTTTCCAGAAAGGCGACGCTTCGAGAAGCGTTGCTGGCACTGCAGAAAGCCGAAAAACGTTTTGCGCCAAAAGGGTGCAGACCCAGGGCCGTTTTGATCATGGACGAGGACCAGCGTATGATTGGGAAGCTGAATGCCTGGGATGTCCTGCGGGCCCTCGATCCGAAATACAAGTCGATTGGCGATGAAGAAGCAGTCTCCCACTATGGCTGGACGGCGGCGTTTGTGAAGTCGATGATGACGAACTACGGGTTGTTGCAGGGGCCTCTCGATGAGATGTGTTGGAGGATCGCCGACATTGAAGTCGGCGAAATCATGACGTCTGCAGATGAAAAAGATCTGATACACCAGGAAAAGCAGATCATTGAAGATGAGGCGCCTCTCAATGAGGCCATCCATCTCTTTGTCATGGGCGATTTCACGATTATGTTGGTCCGCCGGGATGAACAGATTGTCGGGATCCTGAGGCTGGTCGACGTGTTTGATTTCATCTCGACGGCCATTAGAAACCGCCCTGTTGAAAATGACTGAACAAGCCATGCGCCCGGCACTCCATATTGTATCATCCTGAAATGTGATACCTACATATTGTGTTTTTCCCTTGACATTTCTCAGCGTTCTGTTCTACTAAATCAAAATATTGGTCAGATCCTTTTTTAACTCACAGGCAGGGAGGAGCGCACAATGACAAAGGCACAACTTGTCGAGATGATGGCAAAGGATGCAGGCCTCTCCAAGGCCGCTGCCAACAAGGCTCTGGACTCGTTCATAGACAGCGTCAAGAAGGCTCTGAAGAAAAAGGACGGCAAGGTGACCCTGGTAGGATTTGGGACTTTTTCAAAAGTGCGGCGGAAAGCCCGCAAGGGACGTAATCCCCGTACGGGCGAAACCATCAAGATTGCCGCGAGCAACACGGTAAAGTTTACACCAGGCAAGAGCTTGAAGAGCGCTCTTTAGAGAGTCCCACAGCGTGAAAAGGTGGCTCGCCTTGGGTCGAGCCACCTTTTGTTTTTGCCGTTCAGGCAAACCGGCAGATCCTGCCTAACGGGATACTCGAAAAGTTCAGGATTTGAACATCTCCAGAATCGTCATGACTTCCTCTTCATCCACATCGGACCATATTTCATAGGCCTCTGCGACCGCAAAGCGCCCCCCGCCCCGGATATTGGGACAATACACCGCATGAACCTTGGCCGTCAGTTCTTCCACCGTCCCATGATGTCCTGTTGGCACGGCCACAATGATTTGGTCAGCGCCGGCCTTTTGCAAAGCCTCCACCGCGACATCCATGGTGAAGCCGGAAGCCAGACCATCATCAACCAGGATCGCCGGTCGTCCCCGCATGTCCGGGAGCCCTTTGTCACCCCGGAACCTCCGGAGCCGGTCTGAGACCTTGGCCGCCGTTTTCTTGATCCCTTTTGTGATGTCGTCCGCGGGAAGTCTCAACCGAGCCAAAAGCCTCTCGTTCAGCCTTACGGTGCCGTCAAAAGCGACCGCGCCATAACCGGCTTCCGTATCCCACGGCAGCGTTATTTTACTCACCACGACTACGTCAAAAGGCAGCGTCAAGGCTTCAGCGATGACTGCACCGACGGGTACGCCACCGGCAGGGATACCCAGGACAATCGCATTCGATTTTCGGTAGGGCCGGAGCATTCCTGCGAGAACCTGTCCTGCATGAACGCGGTCCCGAAACACCCTCACCCGGTTTCTCAGCTCGGGCAAATCAACGAGACCGGAAGTTGATTGAACTTTCATTCATCCAAGCCTTTCTTAAGGGATCCCAATGCCCTTATAGCCCATCGAGGTACCTTTTGACAATTTATCCGCCTTCGCAGAAGACCACGGGCTTGCCCGCAGATGAATGCGCAAACAATCAATATGCTACGGCGCGATGTCGCCCCGAAGCTAAGGCGGATAACCGCGTCGTAGCCGCTGCGAAGCACTGACGCAGTCAGAACGCGAAGACGGGTACTTTAGTGGGACCACGGGTTTACCCGTGGGGCTCCATCGCGGATGTGAGCACCGGTCTGAAGGGTCTTTGTCATTGACGGAACAGGCCCTATTTTACTATGATCTAAATTACCATTTTGGGAGAATGATTTCAGTGGATTTGCAGAAAGTCTATGTGGGACAGGACAATACAGCGGTTCTTGTGTGTCCTCACTGCGGAAATTCAAAGACGGCGGATGCCAGGAAGTACAGGGATCGTAAGAGGCCACTGAAAGTGCGGTGCACGTGCGGATCGACGTTTTCGGTTTCGTTGGAATTCAGAAGGGCGTATCGCAAAGAGACGACCCTTGTGGGTCATTACTGCAAACTGCCTGGTTGCAGGAATTGGGAGGAGATGGTGGTAAAAAACATCTCGCCAAGCGGCCTCGGGTTTACCGCGCTAACCCCCCATGATCTCACGGGAGGATGCCTGGTCAGGGTCAGGTTCCGGTTGGATGATGCAAAACGGTCTGAAATCGAAAAAGACGTTGTTGTGAAAGAAGTTAAACAGGACCACGTGGGCTGCAAGTTCACCGCTCCCTTACAGTTTAGCCAGGCCGACAAGGCTCTTGGGTTCTACCTCATGCCTTAGGGCTCACGCAAAAGCGGAACAGTCCTTTCGGGTTGATCATTTTTGAAGTGGTTTCAAAAACACAAAGAAAACATAATTTTTTTGGTTTTGGAGTGTGGGGTCACGTTAAAAGACAGGTCCTTCTGGTTCGTGAGCAGGGTCTTCGAACCGCGTACAAAAGTCGAGGAAAGTGAGCTTCACCGTGCCGATCGGACCGTTACGCTGTTTTGCCACGTTAATTTCCGCAATTCCCCGGTTGGGATTATCCTCCTCTTTGTTGTAAACCTCGTCACGATAGATAAAAATGATGACATCCGCATCCTGTTCGATGGCGCCCGACTCGCGCAGGTCGGAGAGGACGGGCCGCTTGTTGCTTCGCTCCTCCACCTTACGATTAAGCTGTGAAAGGGCCACAACCGGAAGGCTCAACTCCTTGGCCAGGGCCTTCAGTGACCTGGATATTTCTGATATTTCCAGTTCCCGCCTTTCGGCTGAGGCCCTCCCCCGCATGAGCTGGAGATAATCAATCAGGATGAGGCTGAGCCCCTTTTCCATTTTCATCCGGCGAGCCTTGGCGCGTATTTCCAGTGCAGATATGGCGGCTGAGTCATCGATATAAAGGGGGAAATCGTAAAGGGCCCCGGCAGCGCGGTTGATTCTGGCCAGGTCACTTTCACTCAGGAACCCCCCTCTCATCTTGGAAGAGTCGATTCGGGCCTCTGACGAGAGCATGCGCAATGAGAGTTGTTCCTTGGACATCTCGAGGGAAAAAATGGCTACGGGCGTGCTTTTTTCAGCACAGGCATTTTGTGCGATATTAAGGGCCAGGGCTGTTTTGCCCATACTGGGCCGTCCGGCAATGACGATGAGGTCACCCGGCTGGAACCCGGAAGTCAGGACATCAAGATAGTGATATCCCGTGGGCATACCCGTGACCAGGACCTTATTCTCATAGGCCTTTTCCACGGTGTTGTACGTGTCCGTGAGAATGTCGGCCAGCGCGTGGAAGCTGGGCTTGATTTTGTCTTCAGAGATTTCAAAGATGGATTGCTCGGCAAAGTCAAGGATATCCTCCACGTTTCCCCGGTCCTCAAAGCATCGGGTGGTAATGGCGAACGTCCGCTCGATGAGGCGTCTTAACGTGGCTTTCTCACGGATAATCTTCGCGTGGTAGGCCACATTGGCGGCGACCGGAATCGTGTCGACGAGTTCGGCCAGATAGGATGCACCTCCAACCGATTCAAGCTCGCCTCGCTCTTTGAGCGTATTGGTCAGGGTAACGAGATCGGTGGGCTCGTTTCGCTCAAAAAGATCGACCATACTCGAGAAGATTTTCCGGTGAGCCCCGCGGTAGAAATCTCTTTCAGACAGGATTTCGAGGACTTCCAGAAGTGTGTTGTTGTCCAGGAGTATGGCGCTCAGAATGGATTGTTCGGCCTCAATATTTTGAGGTGGGATTTTTTGTAACCAGGGATCCTTTTCGGTCATTGGGATTCCTGTTCGGGGACCACCTTGACCGTAATTTCCGAGGTGACATCAGCATGAAAACGAATAGGGACGATATAAGACCCTAACGTTCTAATCGGTTCCGAAAGGAGAACCATTTTCTTGTCAACATCGAAACCATGGGTTTTCAATTGCTCAACAATATCTCGCGTTGAGACTGAACCGTAGAGTCGGTCTTCTTCGGACACCTTCCCCGAAATGGTGCAAACAGTGCCGCGAATCCTTTCAGCCGCCTCTTGGGCAGTGGCGTGTTCTCCGGCCAATCGTGCTTCGAACTGTCCCCGTTGTCGCTCGAAAAGCTTTCGATTCCTCGGTGTGGCCAAAATAGCTTTTTTTTGAGGAACCAGATAGTTTCTGGCATAACCCTTGGCTACGTCAACCTCGTCGCCCACGGTCCCTAAGGACGGCACGTACTGCGTTAATATCACTTTCATACTAGCTCTCTACCTTTCGTGTTCGTCTGAAATCGACCCACATATCAAAAAAACCGAGCGCAATCACTGCAAGAAGAAAGAGCTGCTGCATCGCAATCAAGCTATACAGAACAGCCCGCCAGAGTTTCGGGAATTGCTTCTTCTTAAAATAAAAAGAGACAATGGCAATCCCCTGAAAGAAGTATACCATCATCATGACAATCAGGCCGTTGAGCCCGATGATCTTCAGGCTCTCGTGACCCACCAGAAGCAAGCATCCCGATCCGATGGCAACCCAGACCAGAGGCTCGGGAGCTCTCCATTCGGCAAGGGGACCAAAATCAGGATACAGAAGTTGTTTGTTTCTTAAAAGGGGCCGCGCCAGAAGGAGATTACTCCACACCAGGAAAAGGGTGCCAACGATCAGGAGGGCAGGTGTAACCCGCAACACCAGATAGACGATCCCTTCCAGGGACGCCGCGAGAATGCCGATCTCCTGCTCTGACGGTTCCATTTGCCTGTATATGTCGAGGGCGAGTCCGGCACTCTTTTCCAGATAATCGGCAGCCAATGCCCAGGGGCTGGTCGTGGACACCGCGCCGTAAAGTCCCAACATGACGGCCCCCGTCACCAGGACCACCCCGGCGGTCATGCCCACTGTTTTTTCCACGGTGAGCTTCATTTCAAAAAGCTCGGGCAGAACAAGACCCACAAGTCCCACCTCAAAGAGGAAAGCTGCCGTGCCCAAAGCGCCCCGGCCAGCCAGCGACGCCACGATGAGGCTTACGGCCGCGAGAATCAACAGACCGAACAAACGCCCCAGCTTCAATCGGTAGAAGAGGATCGGCAACGGCATGAAGAGGCTCAGGACCGGTCCGAGCAGGCTCAGCGATACGGCCGCTAAAGCGATAAGGGTCGTTATGGCGACGCCGATCAGGAAATCCCTATGAACATGCCTATGAGCAATATGGCTCAAAACAACTGCTTCTCCCGGGGAAGGGCTGCGGGAACACCGTCCGTCCGTTGTGGGCCATTGTTTCCGGGCCGACCCTGGACTGCATGCATAAAGGGATGCAGTGTATTAGGAATCCGTTGGAATCGACCGCCCGGAAAGGCCGGCCTACCGGGCACCATCTCAATAATGGCTGAGGGTGGCCGCATAAGGCATGAGGACGATCGTCCGTGCCTGCTTGATAGCCCTGGTTAGCTCTCGTTGGTGCTTTGCACAGTTCCCGGAGACCCGTCTGGGGATGATCTTTCCCCGTTCAGTAGTAAAAAACCTGAGTGTTCTCGCGTCCTTATAATCGATGATGACACTGCTGTCTGCGCAGAACCGGCAAACCTTGCGTCTGCGGAACACTCGCCGCTTCCGCTTATTTTGTGCCACGTTCCTATCCCTACTGGCTACGGGTCTCATCTGTGCTCTCCGATGCTTGGGTTTCGGTTGCCGGGACTTCTGCCTCTGCTGGCGATTCTGAGTCCCCCGCTTCTTCAGGTCGACTCACGCCCTCTTTTTCTTCTTCACTCTTGGCCGGTTCGACGGGTTCGGCTGTCGGTTCGTCTTCTTTGACTGCTTCACCCTCCGCCTGTTGGGCCGGTTCGAGCTTCGTTTTCTCTTCTTTGGCTGCTTCTATCTCCGCTTCCAGGGCTTCCAGATCAACCGACTCGTCTTTCAAAATGGTCATGTACTTCAGGACGCGGTCGTCGAGGCGCAGATTCCTCTCAATCTCTTTCACTAAAGCCCCGTCGCCGCAAAGGTCCATAAGGACGTAATAGCCTCGGGTCTGTTTTTTTACCTCGTAGGCCAGCTTCTTGTGGCCCCATTCGTCCAGCTTGACGAGCTTGCCCTGCGCATCGGACACAATCCCGGTCAACTTGTCATAGAGCGGTTTGTGTTGTTCCTCGGAAAGGTCCGGATTCAGAATGAAAACAGTTTCGTATCTCCTCATATTGCCTCCTTGTGGATGTTAGTAGCCCCTTTTTGGTGGAGCAAGGTGGCATCATAAAAATCGTATTAATACTCCCGTGTCCTCCTCGCTGTCAAGCACATTTTGGCTCAGATCGACGAGGCGCTTTTGTCCCCCGCCCAGCGGGATCTTCAACGGGCCTGGATTCTTTACTCATCGGATTCCGGTTCGGTCAAGTCAGGAAGGCTAACCTGGCGGGTTGTTCTTTCCGTGGGACTGACATAGAGGATTTCGGCGCCATCTCTTTTTGTAACGCCCAGTTCGCTGAACTTTCTCGCCGACGTGAGCACCCGGCGTTCAAAAGAGCCGATCACCTGATTGTAGACGGAGACGCTTTTTTCGATATGTCTTCCAAGGTTGTTAAGATGTTCGGCCATGGTGCTGATTCTCTCATAGAGCTCCTTGCCAAGATTGCTGATCGCTTCAGCGTTTTGCGCCATGGTTTCCTGTCGCCATCCAAAAGCCACGGCCTTGAGAAGGGAGATCAGGGTGGTGGGCGTGGCGAGGATCACGCCTTTGGCGACGCCCTCTTCGATCAATCTGGGATTATGTTCCAGGGCGGCACTGAAGAAGTTTTCCCCGGGAATGAAGAGAACCACAAACTCAGGCGTCGGATTGAATTGATCCCAGTATGTCTTCTGGGAAAGCTTATTCATATGGGCCTGGATTTGTTTGGAATGGAGGGTCAGTTTGCTCGCCCTTTCGGCCTCCGTCTCCGCTTCCAGGGCTTCCAAAAAGGCAAGAAGAGGTGCCTTGGAATCAACGACAATCTGTCTTTCATTGGGCAGCCTGACAATCATGTCGGGCCGGAGACGGCCCTGCTCCGTTTCCTTGCTTTCCTGTTCAAAAAAATCACAATACCTCAACATGCCGGCTAGTTCCGCTACCCGTCGCAACGTGATCTCCCCCCATCTGCCGCGCACCTGCGGGGTTCTGAGCGCCTTGACCAGATTTGCGGTTTCCTTTTGAAGCTGCTGCTGGGTGGTCATGAGGGATTGGACTTGCTGGGAGAGCCCACCGTAAGCTTCCTGTCGAACCCTCTCCATGTCTTGAACTTGTCTGTCGTATTTTTCCAAAGATTCTTTCACAGGTTGGATGATCTGTTTGACCTCTTTTTGCCGGACTTCCAGGTCCCGCATGGCCGATTCCTGGTATCGCCCGAGGGTTGCTTTGGCCAGTTCGACGAAAGACTCCTGACTGTCCCTCAACGCCTTGCCGGAGATTGCCTGGAAGGTGTCGGTCAGTTCACCTTTGGCCTTTTCAAGCAGCTGCAGCTTCTCTTCGGCGGCAATTCGCTCCTTTTCGAGCGCGGTTTCCAGCGATGCCTGCTTTTCTCTGATTGCTGAAAGGGCCGCTTCCGCCTGTTTGACTTCCCCTGTTTTTTCTTTGAGCTGTTGTCTGAGCTGTTCCATCCCTTCAAGCCTGGCATAGGCTGCGGAACGCTCTTCCGAGGTTTTCAGGATATGGGCTTCGGCTTGTTCCAGCTTCCCCTGGAGGTCGGCAATCCTCACGTTTTTTTCCTCCAGCTCCTTTTGTGTTCCGCGGATGACTTCCTGCAGCCGGGCTGCTTCCGCGCCTGTTTCGGAAAGGACCCTTGACATCCGGCTGTCCGCACGGGATCTCGAGATCAGCCAGGCCGCCAGACCGCCGAGAAGGCAGCCGTCAACAAATGCAAGGATGATATATGTGAGATGATCGATGATCGCCAAAATACAACCTTGGCGGCTTCCTAAAAAGTCCAAATTCTGCGTTGCACCGCGTCCTTCGTCACTGCGACGTACTGTAAGTACGCCTCATTCCTCAGGACTTGTGCGCCTTGAATTTGGAGCTTTTTACTTTGCCGCCTAATTTGGACTTTTTGCGAGTTCATCAACCTTACGATTTAATACCTAAGGCCTTGTACAGCCGATCAAAATCGATCTTTTCTTCGATCAGGTGAATGCCGCAAAATACCTTTTCTTTTTCTTTCAGGCGGAGCTTACGGGAGAGTTCTTCGACTTTCTTTGCCACGGAATAGGTGTCGTCTCGCACCACGACCACCGGTACGCCTCGCATCTCGGCCTTCGAAACCACGATTTCGTTGGGATAGAGATTCCCCGTCAGGATCAGGCATTGCGTGGCCGCCTCAATGGCGGCCAGTTGGATGTCGGCCCGATCGCCCCCGACGATCACGGCATTGTTTCTTGCCTTTCTGATATATTCAAGGGCTCGGTCCACCTGCATGCCGCCGATCAGGAAATGCTCAATGAGGCCGTCCAGTTTATTGCGGCCGCAAAGCACGTCGCCTGCAAGCGCTTCCACGACATCTCCAATCATGACCGAACCGAGGACGGCATCGTAGGGGAGGGCACCGAAAACCGGGACGCCCCGGCCTTCCATGAACGGGATGATCAGGTCTTCGATTTTCTCCACATAGCCCGCTTCGACGCGATTCAGAATGACGCCCAGCAGCCGCTCTCCGAGGCGCTCCCGGGCATCCAATACGGCGTCCAGATAGAAATCCTCCTGGTACCGGTCCACTAGGACCACCCGGGTGTCGAGCTTCTTGATGAGATCAAAGCCGGATATATTGAGATACTTTCCGGATTCCAGCGTGCCTGCGCCGCCAACGAGCATGATATCTTTTCCGCTTGATATGGCTTCATAGGTTTCGATCACCTTTTCCGCCAATCCGCCAACCTCGCCACGGCACCCCTCCACCATCAGGTCCTGGGTCATAACCACCGGGCAAAGCGTTTCTACCGGATCTTTCAACCGGAGTGCCCGGTGAATGAACCAGGCGTCTTTGTCGGTCAACACCCCTTCAACCTTGATGGGCAGACGACCGAAGGGCTTGAAATAGCCCACCTTGAGCCCATTTTTCAGGAAATGTTGACCCAGACCCATCACCGTCAGGTTTTTCCCGGCAAAGGCTTTCGTTGATCCAACATATAAAGAAACCATCTTCCTGTCGCCCCCCTCACTCCTGACGGCTTCGCAAAAAGTCCAACTTCTGCGTTGCACTGCATCCTTCGTCACTGCGACGTACTATAAGTACGCCTCATTCCTCAGGACTTGTGCGCCTTGAATTTGGAGCTTTTTGCCTTGCCGTCTATTTGGACTTCTTGCGAATTCATCACTCCTGGATAGTGATCCTGGCATCCACGGCCACGGCGCCCTGACCCTCAGGGCCGACCAGCAGTGGATTAATGTCTGCCTCAATGATTTCAGGAAAGTCCACAGCCATCTGGGACAGCCTCAGAACGGCGTCCCGGATCCCCTCGATATCGGCTGGGGTCTCGCCTCGTACCCCCCGCAGCAACGGAAAGGATCGGACCTCCCGAATCATGGCGTCCGCGCTCTCCACACTCAGCGGGGCAATCCGGAAGGCCACATCCTTGAGGACCTCCACATAGATGCCTCCCAAGCCGAACATGATCATGGGGCCAAACTGCATATCCCGCGAAATGCCGAGAATGACCTCCTTGCCCTGGCGGACCATTTCCTGCACCATGACACCAAGGATTCGCGCATTGGGTTGCCGGTGTTGAACACTGGTTGTGATGTCAAAAAACGCCTCCTCCACCATGGCGTCTGTTTCGAGTCCCACCCGGACCCCACCCATGTCACTCTTGTGAAGGATATCGGGGGAGGCAATCTTCATCACCACCGGATATCCTATGTCTGAGGCCGCGCTGACAGCCTCCTTGGTCGTCCTGGCCAGTTGACTGGCGGGGAGTCTGAAGCCATACGCCTGCAGGACGTTGCGGGCCTCAGTCTCAATCAGATCGTGGCGATGCTGTCCGATGATGGAAGCAAAAATCTCACGCACCTTGACCGTGTCTGCTTCATATCGCCGGTATTGTCTCGCCGGCTTCTCACGCCAAACGCGGTAAGCGTGCATGGCGTCCAGAGCGGCGATGGCGTCTTCAGGATAGTCGTAAGACGGTATGGCGTGAGCCTGGAGTATCTTGCGGGCCGACCGAACCCTTTTTTCTCCCATAAAGGCCGTCAGGATCGGTTTGTCCGTGTCTCCGGCCAAGTTCACAATGCCCTGCGCCACCGCTTCCGGGTTCACCGCGGCAGTCGGTGTCAGAAGAACCAGCACGGCGTGAATCTTGTCGTCTTTCAAAACAACTTCCAGGGTCCTGGTATATCTCTCGTGTGAGGCATCACCGATAATATCAATGGGGTTGTAAACCGACGCGGTCGGCGGCAGAAAGGCCCTGAGGCGATCTGCCGTTTCCTTGCGGACCGGACTCAGATGAAGAGAACTCCTGTCGGCCGCATCCGCAGCCAGGATGCCCGGACCGCCCGAGTTGGTAATAATGGCAAGGCTTGGCCCTTTAGGGAGTGGTTGGCTGGCAAATGCCATGGCATATCCGAAAAGGGACTGCATTGATTCCACGCGTATGATTCCGGATTGTTTGAAGGCTGCGCCGTAGGCATGATCAGACCCTGCCAGAGCCCCCGTGTGGGAAGACGCTGCCTTGGCACCGGCGCTCGTGGTGCCCGACTTGATGATAATGATGGGTTTTGTCTGGGCGACCTCACGGGCCGCCACCATAAAGCGTGGCCCATCCTCAATGCTTTCAAGGTACCCGAGAATGACCCTGGTATTCTCATCGCGTCCCAGAGACAGGATCATCTCCGTCTCTGTAATATCGGCTTTGTTTCCAAGACTGACAAACCTGGAGAAGCCGACATTCTCTCCCAACGCCCAGTCCAGGATCGCCACACATAGAGCGCCTGATTGCGAAAAAAAACCGATGTGCCCGGGCAGAGGCATTCCCGCCGCAAAAGATGCGTTCAGAGAACTCGCCGTATCAATGATACCCAGGCAGTTTGGACCGATGACCCGTATACCCAGCGCCCTGGCCCGGACCAGGAGAGCCTCTTCCAGGTGGGCCCCTTCGGGGCCCATCTCTTTGAATCCGGCGGTAATGACAACAATCGAGTCGACCCCTTTCTCCCCGCACGCTTCCAGGACGCCCATGACGGCCTTGGGCGGCACGGCCACCACGGCGAGGTCAACCCTGTCGGGGACGGCACTCAGGGTAGGATACGCACTGTGCCCCATGATCTCTTGGGCCTTCGGGTTAATGGGGTAGACAGCGCCCCCGTACCCGTAGCGGACGATATTATTCAGAATTTCGTAGCCGATCTTAGCGGGGTTTTGAGACGCCCCGACCACGGCAACCGACGATGGACTGAAGAAGTGCTCCAACATGAGATTCTTATATCACGTTTCTCTTTCAGGGCAACACTCAAATAGAGTCGATCGTGGATTGCTGCCTTTGTGGCCGGATCCGCCCCCTTTTCCCTTGACCCTGTGCTTTTCCTTCCTATAGATTGATTTGGTGAACATTTTACTCATTGAAATAAACCCCTTTGCGCCGGCCTCCGTGCCCATTTCCTTAGGATATATTGCCGCCTACCTCAAATCCCATGGGTTCTCCGTGCAAATACTGGCCCTGGGACAGGACACGCCCCTGTCACCCGCCCGCTTGCGCGAGCTGGTGGGCCATTTTCAACCGGCCCTGGTCGGGTTGTCCGCCTACCAGCGGACCATGCTCTACGTCCTGGGCCTCGCCGGGTTCATGAAGTCTGTTGACCCGACGATAAGCGTGGCCATCGGAGGTCCCCAGGCCACATTCATGCCTTCGGCGGCCCTCGCCAAGATGCCCGATGTTGATTACATCTGCCGGTCTTCAGGTGAAGTGACGCTCTTGAAGTTGGCACAAGCGGTCCGGGACGGAGCGCCGTTTTCGAATCTCGCCGGGGTGACCTATAAGGATACAGAAGGGGTTGTTCACGATACCGGGGAGATCGAAGGCCACACAGATCTCGATCATTATCCGTCTCCTTATCTGGATGGGGTCTTTGACCTTTCCCGTATCAGAGAGGCGATCATGCTCACATCCCGCGGCTGTCCTCACCGCTGCATTTACTGCTACACACCCCGGGCGTTTAAGCGCAGGGTCAGCTTTCATTCCATCGACAGGGTCATGGAAGAGATCCGGTGGATAAGAAAAAAGGGCATAAGGAGGCTCTGGTTCGCAGATCCGAACATTTCCTACAAGCCCTCTCGTCTTGAGGCGCTGCTGGACAGGATTTTGCAGGAGGGCCTTGAAAATGAGATCTGGCTTCAGACCCGGGCGGATCTTGTCGATCCGGGCCTCATGAAAATGATGAAAAAGGCGGGTGTTTCCACCATTGCCTACGGGCTGGAATCAGCGTCAGAACGCGTGATGGCCAAGTTGGACAAGCAAGTGTCGATTCAAAAAGTGGCTGAGGCCATTGGTTTGGCCCAAAATGAGAATATCGAGGTGGAGCTTTTCACCATGTTTGGTCTCCCCTTTGAGACCTTTGAAGATGCCGTGGAGACGCTGGAGTTTGTGAAAAACAACCGTGTCAAGATCATGGGAAATACGAACTCCCAGCAGATGCAAATCTATTTTGGGACACCTATGGCAGCGCACGCCGGGGACTACCATATTCGTCCCCTCAACAACCACCGTCCGGCGTATCTTTCCATTGGGTGTCAATATGAGACCGATCATATGAGTTACCGAGAAATTCAAAAGGCCCAGGATCTCTGGCGCGCCCACTCGCTGGATGGTGGAAAACGGGTTGTCTCGTGATGGGGCATGGAGCACGGGGCATGGAGCAGGGGGCAGGGAGCAGGGGGTGTTGGGTTATACGGACCGCGGTGAACGGATTACAGACAAAATGAAGCATGCAACGGGACACCGGAATGATGCATGAGGCCGTCTTACACAGGATTTATCTCCTCCTGGACGATACGGAACAGGGGCAGGTTGAAGGGGTTTCCAAAATGCTCTCGAGCCTCTTTTCGCATGTCAACCTGACATGGAACCTCTATCTCATCACCCCTGATTTGCCTGCACACATGGCCTATGTGGAACCCATTCAGGACGCGATCAGCGCGTGTCTCAGGGAAAATCTCTTTCTCAGGTGCTATGTCCATCTGGTCCATCCCGCCCCGGCGGCCTCCGTGGAGAAGATCAAGGCGTGCTACCATCGTCTTAAGGGGATGACCCGTGAGTTCGACGAGGAGGGTTATCGATATCAGGAACTTCCCAGACTGATGATGTTGCCCGTTCTTATTCCTGCGGCCGGAGATGACCGGGCCATGCTGAGGGCTTTCTTGAATAACCTGAAAGAGCTTTTTATGATGCCGAGTCTCTATCTGGATGAGTCGACCTGCCTTTTTTCCCAAGATGACCCGCTCCTGGCCGAAACGGAAAAAGTGTACCGGGGGCGGGGGAGCGCCGGGGATATGGCCCAGGTGCTCGTTGGTTTGTGGCAGCAGGCGCTCTATGAAGAGGCGTGTGACAAGTTGGCGTCTGAAACCCCTTTTGCGGCTGCGCATTGTTCCGGGGGGCTGATTGTGGCCGCGAAAGACGATGCTGTTTATCCGTGCATGGATGCCTTTCTGAAAAAGGAGGACCTCACAACGCTTTCAGGTGCTGTCCGTGGGGCTGACATCATGCGTGTCTATGACGAGCAGATGAGGGGAAGACAGGGCTGTCCTGCATGCCGGGAGAGAACGTTTCACTCACTGCTCCATCTTTCCTTACCGGAAGAAGCCCAACAAGAAGTGGGCGCCCTGCTTTATCATTTTGGAATGTTTCGCCAGGAGGCCGGGGACCCTGTTCGCGCCATCAGAAACTACGAGCAGGCCCTCAAGATGTCCCGTGCTGAGGAATCCGCATCCATATACTTCAGGCTTGGCCTCAGCTTTTCAGGGGTGCGCGATTTTGACCGGGCTATCGAAGCCCTGGACAAGGTGAAGGCCGCCTATGGGCACCATGACTATTACCACTTTCATTTAGGGGTGTGTCATTTTGAGAAGGGAGACTACCGGGCGGCCCTTGAGGCGTTTTCGAGGGCGGCGTTGCTTGACCCCCAACCGGATGACTTGGTCCGCATTCTCATCTACATGGGCGCATGCCACAACGATCTCGGGGAATACGAGGAGGCACGAATTCCGCTGGAAAGGGCCAAGACGCTCGTCCCCGATGTCAAAGAGGTATACAATGCGCTTGGTTTTTCTTATTTCAAGCTGAAAGACTATGATCAGGCCATTGAGAACCTCAGCAGGGCCGTTGAAATTGATCCGCATTCTGCCATCGACTATGCCAGCCTTGGGGCCAACTACCGCGAGAAAGGAGATATCGACAGGGCCATCGCCCTGTACGAGAAGGCTTTGTCGCTCGATTCGGCCGTCCTATCGGCACGAGAAAATCTTGAAAAACTGAAGGATATGCAGATGCGTTCGCAGGAGCTCGCGTCTTTACAAGAGACTTTGGGGCATCAGTTTAAGAATATCAACCTGCTTCAAGAGGCCCTTCAGCATAGCTCTTATGTGAACGAACAGAGGGACCCGGCCCTGCAGCATAACGAGCGCCTGGAGTTTCTGGGCGACGCTGTCCTGGATGTGGTGATTTCCCACATGCTCATGGAGGCCTTCCCGCAGACCCGCGAAGGGGATCTGTCGAGGATGAGGGCCACCATTGTGAACGAGTCACAACTGGCAGAAGTGTCACAACACCTCGGTCTTGGCCAATACCTGCGCCTGGGACGGGGAGAAAGCATGAGCAACGGACAAGAAAAGACCTCGATTCTGGCTGATGCCCTTGAGGCGGTTTTTGCGGCCGTGTACCTGGACGGCGGCCTGTCGGCCGTTTTTGAAGTCGCACGCAGGCAGTTCTCTGAAGCGATTGCCGGGATGAGCGAAGGCGTGGCGACCGAGGATTTCAAGAGTCGACTTCAGGAGCTTGTACAGGTGCGTTTCAAGACCACACCGGACTACAGGGTCGTGGCTGAAACCGGGCCGGATCATGACAAGACCTTTGAGGTTTGTTTGAAGATCAGCACGGTTTTGACCGCCCATGGAACCGGCAAGAGCAAGAAAGCCGCCGAGCAGGCCGCAGCCGGCGTCGCCCTCGGAGAACTCCTCGCTGAAGACGAAGGCTCCTCTCCGACACATCAAGGCAATGGGTCATAGACCGTTCATCATCCCCGTTTTTATCCCCCACATGGGCTGTCCGCATCGATGCGTTTTTTGCAACCAGACGTCGATCACGGGTCAGCTTGATGGCAGGCCCTCCATCCAGGACGTGGCAGAGCGAATCTCCGATTTCCTTGCCTATAAAAGGGCCGATCGCCGTTCTGTGGAAGTGGCCTTCTACGGCGGGAATTTTCTGGGCCTGCAGGAGGATTATCGCCAGGCTCTTTTGGAGGAAGCCCAACGATTTGTTGAAACGGGCCGTGTGGACGGTGTGCGCTTTTCCACGCGGCCGGAGACCATCACCCCTGAAACCCTCGACAGCTTGGAGCCCTATGCCGTAAAAAGCGTTGAGGTCGGGGTCCAGTCCATGGATGACACGGTTCTGTCGCTCAGCCGGCGAGGCCACACAGCGCGGGATACGGAGAAGGCCGTCGAAGGGCTGAGAAATTACGGCATGAAGATCGGCTTGCAAGTCATGCCGGGTCTGCCGGGTGACACGGCAGCGTCCGTTATGGAAACGGGTCGAAAGGTGACGGCGCTGCGGCCCGATTTTGTCCGGATCTATCCGACGCTTGTGGTGCGAGAGACCGTGCTGGAAAAATGGTATCTTTCGGGGCGGTTTGTTCCGCTTTCCCTGGATGACGCCGTGATGTTGTCGAAAGAACTTTATCTGCTTTTCAACGCTCACGGCATATCGGTCATTCGAATGGGACTCCAGGCGACCGAAAACCTGTCCCAATCTCGCGCTCTGGTCGCAGGCCCCTTTCATCCGGCCTTCGGCCACCTGGTTTATTCAGCCATTTTTCTTGACCTGGCGGTGCGGGAACTTGAGACGCGCAAAACGTCAGCCAAGAGCATAACCATCCGGGTTCATCCCGATG
>Ga0307423_1000520_pt1 | contig 25957 bp, 20 predicted proteins | sample SalMarWE160310MG_FD_202154 | JGI IMG/M metagenome (GOLD analysis project Ga0307423, IMG submission 202154) | Salt marsh sediment microbial communities from the Plum Island Ecosystem LTER, Massachusetts, United States - WE1603-10 | ecosystem: Environmental > Aquatic > Marine > Intertidal zone >... | reverse complement strand
GTTTAGAAATAGGAAAAACAGCCGATATTACCATTATAGATCCTAAAATTTCATATTGTATAGATGCCGACGGATTCCAATCACTCAGTCGAAATACACCGTTTGACGGTTGGGATGTAAAAGGCAGGGCAGTGTTGACCATGGTTGGCGGGAAAATTGTCTATCAGGACCAAATTATAATATTGTAACAGTTTACAATGTAGTTGAGTTTGTGAAAATTCAAAATACAAATCCCAAATAACAAACAAAACCCAATGACCGAAATTCAAAATAGCAAACTGGAATAGTCAAAATAGTTTGGGTTATTGGTATTTGAAATTTGAGATTTGTTTAAAATTTGGTGCTTGAGATTTGTGATTTCAAAAAATCAGTGTAAGATTGCTCAACAATCAATAATGAATGAAAATGATAAATGACACACCTCATATACTGGTCGTAGATGATGAACTCAGCATGCGTGAATTACTGGAAGTCTTGCTGATCAAAGAAGGGTATAAGGTTACATGTGCAGAAAATGGTATAGATGCCATTGCCCGGATTAAAAAAACAGTTTTCGATCTTTTGCTATGTGACATCAGGCTCGGAGATATTACTGGAATTGATGTTTTAAAGGCATTGAAAGAAGAGAATCAAGATACTGTGGTCATTATGATTTCAGCCTTTGCCACCACTGAGGCGGCTGTTGAAGCCATGAACGAAGGCGCCTACGATTTTGTCCCAAAACCTTTCAACAATGAAGAGTTAAAACAAACCATCAAGAATGCCCTGAGTCTCAGAACCATTGAGCATGAAAAAGAGATTCTCGATGATGAGCTTAAGAGAACCCTTCATTTTGGAAAGATTGTCGGGAACAGTCCGGCCATGAAAAATATTTTCAAGCTTATCCGCCAAGTGGCCAAAACCAAGACTAGTGTCCTCATTACCGGAGAAAGCGGAACCGGCAAAGAATTGATTGCAAAAGCCATACATGACGAGAGTCAGCAAAAAGACAATCCCTTTGTCGTTGTAAACTGCGGGGGTATTCCGGAAACATTGATGGAAAGCGAGCTTTTCGGACATAAAAAAGGCGCATTTACCGGGGCAACGCAAGATAAAAAGGGCCTTTTTGAAACCGCTGACAAGGGCACGATTTTTCTGGATGAAATCGGTGAAATAAGTCTTCCCATACAGGTCAAATTATTAAGGGTTGTTCAGGAACGCGTATTCAAACCTGTTGGCAGTAACGAAGATGTATCCGTTGATATCAGGATCATATCTGCAACCAACAAAAAGCTTGAAGATGAGGTCATTGTCGGAAATTTTCGTGAAGATCTATTTTATCGACTCAATGTCATTGAAATAAAAATACCGCCGCTTAGGGAAAGAAAAAGCGATATTCGCGTGCTTGCCCAGCATTTTCTGGAAAAATATACCAGTGAAATGGGTAAAGAAGTCAACAAAATATCATCCTATGCCATAGATCTTTTAAACAAATATGATTTCCCCGGAAATATACGGGAGCTTGAAAACCTCATGGAGCGGAGTGTGGCACTTTCAAGCACCAACATCATCCTGCCGGACAGTTTGGCACTTTCAATTCACAAACGAAGATGGATCGAGGGTGTCAAAAACAGGCGTTTCGATCTGGATGAGGTGAGAAACGGTGTCTCGTTGGATGACATCCTCGAAGATATCGAACGAGCATACCTGGAAAAGGCCCTTGAGTGCACCGGTGGCAAAAAGCAAGAGGCGGCCGAACTCCTCGATATCAGCTTTCGAACGTTTCGCTATCGATTGAGCAAGTTGGATATTTAAAAATAAATCCTATTTTCAGAACAGACAGATTCTTTTATCTAATCATCATCATTAATCCACACAAAGCCCGATAAACAGCATCTTTCGAAACGAATTTATCTCGATATTATATATCGCATTGAGACTGGTTTGTTCGTAAAAAATAACAGCGTTATAAAGATGACAATATTTATTTTTAATGACGAAAATTGTCATGTCAAATTAACAAGAAAAATGGCAGGATATTTTTTGATTGTTAATATAGATCAATAAAAACAATATAATATGCTATTTATTAATGTTAAAATATTTTATGGTATACAATTTGCAAGGAACAAAAACAAACCAATAGAGTGAATGTCAGAGGGGGTGGTAGAACTAAAGCGTTACTTTTAGAAAACAGTTTTTTTTGAAGCCCTAAAAATATTTTGGCAATAAATTTAAGAAAAGAAACATAAACAAACAGTCAAAGGAGGAAGAAAATGTTACAGAAATTAACAAAAAAGAATCAAAAAGGTTTTACACTCATCGAGTTGATGATTGTTATCGCGATCATCGGTATTTTGGCGGCTATCGCCATCCCGAATTTTTTGGCCTATCGGACAAAAGGTCAGAACTCGGCAGCCCAAAGTGAAGCCAAGAATTTTTACAATTCAGCCATGGCTTATTTTGCAGATGTTTCAACCAATGGCACAACGGTAACAGAGGGCACAGATTTTGGAGCATATGTCAATGATAATAACGTAGCTTCGGTAGGTCCTGGAACCATACATGACGTCGGGGATGGTACCGTTACCACGAACCCTGCTGCAGGTATTGTATTTAGTCATACAGCGTCTACCGATACTTTTATACTTAAACCGAATGGAGATGTCTCACAACAATAGTATTTTAGCCTTAATTGGAATAAATATGTCAACTTAAGGTTGATATAATTGATCACATGTTAATATATAAAAAAGGAGGGGGCTATCCCCTCTTTTTTTATTTTATGTGTTGATTATAAAAACGGACAGCGTATAATTTTATCCGAGACACCTCATAATTGATAGATCACAAATTCAGAAAAATGCGCCATAAAACCATTGAGAATACAGCAATATTCGTTTTATGTGCTACTATTGCATTGTTCTTTTGCACGGAATTCATACTGAATCTCACCCCTCCTGTATCGCGCGACGCCCTGGTCCATCATTTGGCCGTTCCCAAGCTCTGGCTTAAACATGGCGGAATTTATGAATTGCCGTGGGCAGAATATGCCTATTATCCAATGAACATCAATCTTCTCTATGCTGTTTGTCTTTACTTCAAAAATGACATTGCACCCAAATATATTCATCTCGCTTTTGGAATAGGAACCAGTCTGTTAATATACCTTTACCTTAAATCCAAACTCGGTCGCAACTGGGGTTTGCTCGGTGTAGTAATCTTTATAACAACGCCGATCGTCGTCTGGCTGTCCACATCGGCATATATCGACCTGGGCATGACCTTTTTTACCACCGGCAGTGTTCTGGCATTTATAAAGTGGCGTGATTCAGAATATAGGCGATTCAAATGGTTTTTTATCTCCTCATTCTGTATGGGAATTGCAATCGGATCAAAATACAATGCCCTTATTGCCTGGTTTATTGTAAATCTTATGTTGATATTGAGCTATGTTCGGGACACGAATCGGCAGTTAGGCGCACTTCAATACGGATTGCTCTTTTTTATTATTACGGCTCTTGTGGCTTCACCCTGGTATTTGAAAAATTATCTTCAGACAGGCAATCCCTTTTATCCTCTTTTTAACGGCCTTTTTAATTCATTCCACGTGAATTCGATTCCAGGCCCCGGCCAGCAGCAACTGCTGACACAAACCGGAAGAATAAGCTTTTTTAAAATGAGAGAAACTCTGTATGGCGAACATTTATGGGAAACGTTATTGATTCCGATCCGTATGTTTTTCCAGGGGCAAGACAACAATTACCAATATTTTCAAGGCACCTTGAATCCCATCTTGATCGTTTTCTTTCCATTTATAATGCTGAATAGATTGCATGGCAAAGACAAATTTTTCTTCGTGCTTTTTGCGGGTATTTTTATATTCATGGCATATTTTTTAACGGCAAAACAAGTTCGTTATATTCTTCCCGTCCTTCCGTTCCTTGCCATAATCGCCGTCATGGGGATTAAAGGTCTATTGGATAAATTGAAAGAGAGGACATTTTTATCTTCTCTATCGTTCGGGGGCAAAATAAAATCGATTGTCGGCGGTTTTGTTATTGCAAGCGTGGCTGCCTTATTAATCTTTAATTTTATATATCTGAAAAACCGAGTTAAAATAATAGATCCATTTCCTTACTTGGTGGGCAAAGAAACCAGAGAAGCCTTTTTAAAGCGCCATCTTCTGCATTACGATGCTGTTGAATATATCAACCGTTATTTGCCTGGTGATGCAATTGTTTTTACCATGTTTCTGGGAAGACGTGGATATTATCTTGAAAGAGTTTATCAAAATGAACCTTCATTTGGAATGAATACGATTCGCCGTATGGTAATAAGTTCTGCCAACGAAGAAACATTTGAAAAATATGTTCGTTCCATGAACGTTACGCATATTCTAGAGCGAAGCGATTTATTCTTTAATTTTTTACATGATAATTTTTCAAAAACTGAGATTAAACGTTTTTTAAACCTTATCCATAAAAGATGGGCAAAACTCTATGATAACAATAGGTATGCCGTATGGGATATACACGCAAAGATTCAAGGGTAAAAGATCATAAGCATATACTTTTCAATCTCTTATTAGTGATATTATGTTTAATCACTGGTATTGTAGTTGTTTATATAAAGGTTCAAAATTTTGACTTTATCGGCTATGATGATGAGTTGTATGTGACCAAGAATCTTCATGTTCAAAACGGTATTACACCTGAAGGAATTAAATGGGCCTTTACAACTTTCCATTCGGCAAACTGGCATCCGTTAACCTGGCTGTCTCATATGTTAGATTACGAAATATACGGCTTGGATCCGTCAGGGCATCATTGGACCAATATAGAATTTCATGTCGCAAACACAGTATTGTTGTTTTTGGTCTTTTTTATAATGACCAAGGCGTTATGGAAGAGCGCTTTTGTGGCCGCCCTCTTTGCCTTGCATCCGCTCCATGTGGAGTCTGTGGCATGGGTTGCTGAACGAAAAGATGTTCTAAGCACCTTTTTCGGTCTGCTGACTGTTGCCGCTTACTGCCGCTATGTCAAAAAATCATCTACCACAAACTACTTGGTGATTATAATATGTTTTAGTTTAGGCCTTATGGCCAAGCCCATGCTGGTGACATTGCCCTTTGTTCTTCTTTTACTGGATTTTTGGCCACTAAAAAGATTTCAGTATAAGCGTGATTTTTATTTAAAGTCTGAAAAGGTCAACAATGATGTCATTAAGAAACAACAACGGATGATTTTAGAAAAGATACCACTTTTTATTCTAGTAGTGATTTCATGTATCGTGACTTTTTTTGCCCAGAAGAGCGAGGGGGCTATAAAAACGTTAGAAACTCTTTCGCTGAAATCCCGTGTAGCAAATGCACTTGTTTCATATGTAAATTATGTTTACAAAACTATTTGGCCTCACAAGTTGGCTGTTATTTATCCGCATCCGGGAAACACGCTGCCTTCGTGGCAGATCATCGGGGCGGTTCTTTTGATCGTTGCTGCTTGTTATGGGGCTATATGTTCGGCTAAGAAATATCCGTATATACCGGTCGGGCTATTTTGGTATTTCGGCACCCTTATACCGGTAATCGGACTGGTACAGGTCGGCGATCAAGCAATGGCGGATCGATATACATATATTCCACTTATCGGAATTTTTATCGTTGTTGCATGGGGTGTTTCAGATCTTTTTGCAAAATGGCGATATCAGAAACTCTTTTTCGGCACATTTGTTGCTATAATCATTGCCGCATTGGCATCCAAGACCTTTTTGCAATTAAGGTGTTGGGAAAATGCCGTAACGCTATTCGAACATGCCATTAAAGTCACGGAAAATAATTATCACGCTTATAATAACCTTGGAACCGCATTGGGGACGATAGATCCTGATCGAGCGATTGCCTACTATAAAGAGGCATTGAAAATCAATCCCGCTGACGGCTTTGCCCTCTACAATCTGGGAACAATTCTTATTCAGAAAAAAGATTATCATGGAGCGATTGTATACCTGAACAAATTGCTTAAACTCGATCCACGACACATAGATGCGCGCAATAACCTGGCAAAAATATTTTTGTTACAGTCAAAGCTGGATGAAGCCATATCACAATATAGAAAAATACTCCAAATCGATTCCGACAATGCTGATGTAAACTATAATCTTGCATATGTGCTGTCTACTCAGGGAAAGCTTGATGAAGCTGTGTTACTTTATAATGAAACACTCAGAATTGATCCAGAATATTCAAAAGCACATTATAATCTGGGGAATATTTGTCTTAATCAAGGAAAAACTACAGAGGCATTCATGCATTATGCCAAAGCGATTAAATTTAAACCTGATTTAGTTCAAGCGTATAATAAAATAGGACTTATCCTGTTTAAGCAGGAAAAATATAACAAAGCCAAAGTATTTTTTTCAAAAGCCCTAAAAATCGATCCGGGTTTTTCTGAAGCAAGTTGCAATCTTGATGTTGTACGAGAAAGAATGTCAAAATGAAAGATAATTTTAGGGCAAAAATAAAATCATTAGAACTCCTGCTGTTATTGCTGTTGGCAGTTTGTACTTCCTTTGTCTATACAAGGAGCATCAAAGGCCCTTTTGTTTTTGATGATGTAGCCAATATTCGGGATAATCCTCAAATCCGTTTAAACGAACTCTCATTAAATGGAATCATCAGAGCCGGGTTCAAAAGCCCATCCCAGTATCGCCCTGTGGCCAATATTAGTTTTGCATTAAACTACTATTTTAACAGGTATAATACGGTAGGTTACCATTTAATAAATATCATGATACATATTTTAACAGGCATTATTTTATTTTATTTTATTAAAACTAGCCTCGGGTTGTTAAATGCACGCAACTCAACTTCAGGATTTGAAACATATATGCCGGCTGAGAAACAAAATTATTCAATTCGCGATCCAAGTAATGAGAATATTTCAACATCACAGCATTCATTTGGAACGACATCTAACGAGATTTTGTTCATATCATTTTTTACCGCTTTTATCTGGCTTGTTCATCCCCTTCAAACCCAGACTGTAAGCTATATCGTACAAAGGATGAACTGTATGGCAGCCATGTTTTATATACTATCTTTACTACTTTATATAAAAGCCAGACTTGTAGATTCTAAAAGAATAAAACTGGCGTTATTTATAGGCTGCCTTCTTTCCGGGCTATTATCTTTGGGCAGTAAAGAAATAGCGGCATCTTTACCTTTCATTATCTTTCTTTATGAATGGTATTTTTTTCAGGACATAAACCTTAACTGGCTGAAACGCAATACAATCTATCTCTTTTGTTTTATATTTATTATTACAATTATAGTATTTTTCTATCTAGACGGCCATCCTATAGAGAAAATATTATCCACTTATAACTATAGAGATTTTTCTCTTTGGCAAAGAGTGTTGACCGAATTTAGGGTCGTAATTTATTATATCAGTCTTATCATATTTCCGCACCCGAAACGGCTTAATCTACTTTTCGATTTTCCGGTTTCATATTCCTTTATTCATCCGATAACCACTCTGATTTCTTTTACTGCCATCTTGGGCTTGATTGTAACAGCAGTTTTGCTCGCAAAAAAAGAGCGCCTTATATCTTTTTGTATTTTATTGTTTCTGGCCAACCTGGTCATAGAATCTTCAATTATCGGTCTTGAAATTATCTTCGAACATCGGGTTTATTTGCCATCCATGTTTTTCATTTTAATATTCGTGAGTTTAGTTTATCGATTTGTGAGTTCAAAACGGATTGGAGGCACTCTACTGTGTGCAGTAGCGATAATATTTTCCATCTGGACATATCAACGAAATATCGTTTGGAGTGATGATGTTACTCTATGGAAAGATTGCGTAGTAAAATCTCCTTATAAACCCAGACAACACTATAACTTGGGTGTTGTTTTGGCACGTACCGGAAACCTTGATGATGCTATCCGTCATTATCGCACAGCGATAAATTTTAAACCTGATTATGTTGAGGCATATTATAATCTTGGGAATGCATTCGTTCGAAAGGGTGACGTCGAGGCTGCCATTTATAACTATCGGAACGCAATTAAAATTAATCCCGATTTTTTTAAGGCATACTATAACATCGCCAGAATATTATCTAACCAGGGCAAAATTGATGAGGCAATTTACAATTATCAAAAAGCTCTAAGCATAAACAGTGAGATACCACAAGTCTTGTATAATCTCTCATGGATATATGCAACTTCTGAAGAGAAAAGATATCGGAACGGGATAAACGCAGTTATACTGGCCGAAAAACTTTGTATGCTGACCGATCATCATCAACCCTTGGCATTGGATGCCCTCGCAGCAGCTTATGCGGAAAACGGAAATTTTAACAAAGCGGTTGAAACTGCTAATAAGGCACTTGAACTGTTATTGCAACTGGGTCCTGAAGAACATGTCATTGAATTAAAAAAGCGGCTGAAATTATATCAATCCGGACAGCCTTATCGACAGATCTTGAAACAAAACAATTAGAGATTAAAACTTTTTGGGCCTAAGTTGAGCGATTTTCAAGTTTGCTGCAGATGCAAGGAAGATGTTGTTTCGCTATAGTTGTCTATGTGGAACGGCATCTGACGCAGTATATGCGGTGAAATTGGAAATCCCGTAGGGTTTCAAATTATTGAAATTCAAAATGTCAGAATACCTTAAGAGTATTGTTGAAATAACCATTTTAATAACTTGAAACGGTCAATTTAGGAGGACAAAGGTTATGCACTCACAAATAAAGAATCTTATAATCCTTCTATTTTTATTCATATTTGTGTTTAGTGCATACAGCACTAACTATGATACATCCTGGCATTTTGACGATTACCAGAATATTTTTGATAATCCACGGATCCATATAAACGATTTTAAGTTAAAGAATTTAAAAGAGGCGCTATTTGCAGGGTATGATAAAGGACAATATTTAGGTAGACGGATGTACCGTCCGGTTTCAATGTTAACGTTTGCGCTGAACTGGTATATCGGAAAAGATAATGTCATGGGATATCATATCGTGAACAATGTGGTTCACCTTGTGACGACTTTTTTCTTATTTCTAACGACCTTAAGCCTATTGATGTCACCCAATCTAAAAGGTAAATATCAGGGAAGTGAATACGCCATCGCATTTCTTTCTGCAATTTTTTGGGCCGTCAATCCGATTCAAACCCAGGCTGTTACCTATATTGTACAACGTATGGCATCGCTTGCAGCCATGTTTTACATAATCGGTATCTATTTTTACCTTAAGATCAGGCTATCTCCATTAGATTATAAAAGATTTTTATTTATAGCCGGTTGTCTTCTCAGTTTTATTCTCGCGCTCGGTTCAAAAGAAAATGCGGTGACATTCCCGATCGTCGTGGCCGTTATTGAAATTTTGTTTTATCAGGATCTATCGGATGGAAATATAAGAAAAAAAGTGATTGCAGCCCTTGCGATTGGCGGAGTATTAATGACTGCTTTTTTAACGATCCTGTATACAAAAGGAAATATTGCCCATCTTTTGAAAGGATATGAAAACCGAACATTCACATTAGGGGAACGCTTACTGACTGAATCAAGGATAATAGTTTATTATATTAGTCAAATTTTCTATCCAATGGTTCACCGACTTTCACTGGTACATGATATTAATGTTTCAACATCATTGTTTAAACCATGGACGACGATTCCATCCATTTTAGTCATTATTTCTCTTCTGGGCATTGGATTTTCCCAAACAATAAAAAGGCCGATTATCGCTTTCAGTATTTTATTTTTTTTTATTAACCATATTATTGAATCTACAATATTACCTCTAGAGCTTATCTTTGAGCATCGAAACTATCTGCCGTCTTTTTTTCTGTTCGTCCCTGTTGCAATCTGCCTGATGTGGCTGGCTGATTATTTCAAGATAAAGAAACCTTTCATTAATATACTCATAGTTTTTTCTATAGCCGGCGTAATTTTTAGCTTTTGTGTCGGTACTATTGTTAGAAATAAAGTATGGGCTACTGAAAAAACGCTGTGGGAAGATTGCATAATAAAAGCACCCGGCTTGGCAAGGCCTTATCACAATCTTGCGAATTATCATTACCAGAGGGCTGGAAATATGAAAGAAGCTATGGTGTTCTATGAGACGGCATTGACAAAAAAAATCTTGAACTCTAAAACAGGACATGCAGTTACTTTTAATAATATGGCAACAATATTATACAATTACGCCGATTATAAAAAATCCATCAGGTTTTTTAATAAGGCGTTGGAAATTAAACCCAATTACCTTGATGCATTGCGGAACATTACCCGTCTATATGTAAGGATCGGCAGATTTTCGGAAGCGCTCGAGAGTGCAGATAAGCTTTTGTCGGAACGTAAGGATTCCAGTGATTTTCTTCAACTTAAAGGCTTCGTGTTACTAACCTCAGGCCATTATGACGAAGCCGAGTCAGTTTTAAAATCGGCACTTGACATTGATCCAAACAACATAAAAGCGAATCTGTATATGGGAGTGGCGCTGAGTTTAAAAGGAGAAAACAGGAAAGCGGATGCGTTTTTAAAACAGGCTGTCTTGCTGTCTCCTAAAGAAATTTTCATATATTTTGCCTTGATTGAAAACAGTATAAGGGGTGAAGATAAAACGAGTGTTGAATTTTTTTTAGAAAAATTATTTAAATCTTTTGATAAGGCTACCATAATAAGCGCGTTGAAAAGACTGGATACAAATAATATCATTGCTCCGCTTTCACAAAAAATATTGGCTGATGCAATAGGCATCGATCGGATGAGGCTAATAAAACTCGGCATCTCTGACTTTGAGAAACATTGAAGGTTTTTCCGGATATGTACAAGGAACTAAAAGTAGTCGTTGTCATGCCCGCATTTAATGCGGCACAAACTTTGCGTAAAACCTGGGAAGAAGTAATGGCTCAGGAAATCGTCGATCTGGTGATAGTTGTTGATGATGGGAGCCGTGATGAAACTGTGTCCATTGCCGAGGAACTGCCGGATACTTTGCTGCATATTCATGAAAAAAACTTGGGTTACGGAGGCAACCAAAAAACCTGCTACCGGCTTGCCCTTGAAGCCGGTGGGGACATTATTATTATGGTCCACCCGGATTACCAGTATACGCCGAAGCTTATACCTGCCATGGCCTCGTTGATCGGAAACGGTCTTTTCCATTGCGTTTTGGGTTCTCGAATTCTTGGCGGTTACGCCATTAGAGGCGGTATGCCGGTATGGAAATACATCGCCAATCGTTTTCTTACATTGATACAAAATATGCTGATCACTGCAAAGCTATCAGAATATCACACGGGATACAGGGCTTTTTCTCGAGAGATTTTGAAACGATTGCCGCTTCATGTCAATTCCAATGATTTTGTGTTCGACAATCAGATGCTGTCTCAAATTATATGGTTTGCTTATCGGATCGCCGAGGTGAGCTGCCCGACAAAGTACTTTACTGAAGCATCGTCTATTAATTTAGCTCAAAGCATAAAATATGGTTTTGGGTGTTTGGATACTGCCATGAAATTTCGTCTGGCCAAAATGAAAATCATAAACTCAGAGTTGTTTCCTATTCATGATTAAAACGATTTAAGTAAATGCGATAGAGATCGTTGCTGAAATATGGAGAAGTATCTGAAATTATGAATAAAAATTGATTGAAATGATTGAGGCATTTTTAAAATTGACGCCTGAGCAGGGATCACTATAGGCAGGGAAGGGCCTGGATGAAATCTTAGAGCGGATGACACACCTCTACATGATATTTCACCGGAAGAAGCATATGAAAAGCTTATTAAAAATAGTTACACGATGCATTGATAGTTTTTCTGAACAGACTAATGTTGTGCGGTTTGCCGCAATTGTTGTGGAGGAGTGGTCATTATGCATGATACACCCAGAATAATAATTGATGTTGACAAACTCTTGTTTTGAGGAGACTATAAAAAAATATTGTCAATAAAGGAAAGGTATTTGCGTCATTTTTAAGAAAAGAGCTTGGGGTGAAGTTTGAGGTTAAGAATTTTGAAGCATCGAAAGATCCGTCAGAGCCCTTAAAACATGATTTGATAATCATAACCGATCTGGAAAAACGATTCAAAGAACTTGATATATTGATTGCAAATTATCAATGGGAGCTGGATGGCTCAAAAAAAAGTATGGAAATTAGAGCGATTGATAAAACGAAATAGGAATCTCTCCAAAATATCAAAAAAAGGGCCCTTAGATGGGAAAATATATTAGAATCGTATTATATAAAATGTAATAGCGCAAATAAATATGAAAAAAATCTCTGTAATCATCCCTGCCTATAATGAAACTCAAACGATTGGCGATGTTGTAGGAAAGATCAGAATCCTTTGTCCTGATTTTGAGATCATTGTGATTGATGATGGATCAACTGATGATACTGCCGTTGTTGCCAAGAACGCCGGCGCCGTAGTTTACAGTCACCCTTATAATATAGGCAACGGAGCGGCCATAAAAAGTGGAATTAGAGCGGCATCCGGAGACATTTTGGTGTTTATGGATGCTGATCTCCAGCATCACCCTGAAGATATCGAAGCCATACTCAGTTATTTTCCAGACTATGATATGGTTGTTGGGGCACGTTCAGCAAAAGATCAGACCTCTTTAGGGCGGGCTCTTGGTAACAAAATATATAACTGGCTGACATCTTATGTTGCAAAATTTAATGTTCAAGATCTTACTTCGGGTTTTCGAGCGATAAAATCGGATATCGCGCGACAATTTTTATATTTACTTCCCAACAGTTATTCTTATCCTACAACGCTAACATTGGCCGTTTTAAGAACAGGAAGGGCACTTAAATATGTTCCGATTAAAGTGAAAATCCGCAAGGCAGGTAAAAGTAATATTAAATTTTTTAAAGATGGAATCCGATTTTTTATGATCATCGTCAAAATCTGCACTCTATTTTCTCCTTTTAGGATATTTCTTCCGGTCAGCTTTTTTATGTTTTGTTTGGGACTGTTTTATTATCTTTATACTTATTTCGCATGGGGACGTTTTACGAATATGAGTGCACTTCTATTTACCACTTCTATTATCATATTCATGATGGGTCTTATTTCCGAACAGATCTCTCAAATGAGATTTGAAAGAAGACAGAGTCCGGCAAGTTTTATTGATCGCCAAGAGGATTAATATGGAAGACATCCCAGCATTAGCTGGCGGTTGTCCTGTAAGAACGGATCGCCTCATTTTTGAAAGTCCAGCTGTTGAACAGGCGGAGATCTATGAGATGGTTGATTCTTTAAGATCCGGTTTGATATGGAGTACAGCAAAAAGCTCAGATAGATGAATATACTTATTACTTCCTTCAGCTTTCCATCACCTAAAGATAACATTTACGATGGGAAATTTATCCTTTCAGAGGCAATATCATATGCAGTGAATGGAGCAAATGTAAGAGTGGTCACTCCTCATTATTTTGGAGCGGAAAAGATTCAAACGGTTTATGACAAAATTACCATTTATAGATTTCAATACCTTATTCCGAAATCGTGGGCAACTTTAAAAATGCCAGGAGTCCCTATTTACGACCGAAAATCATTTTCTTCAGTTATTCAAATCCCATTCTTGTGCCTCTTTTTTTGCTTAAATATCATCAAACATGCAGTTTGGGCTGATATTATTCACGCTCAATGGACTGTAACTGCTCTATTAGCCCTTCCAGCAAAATGGTTTTTGGGTAAGAGAATTGTGGTGACTGCAAGGGGGAGCGATATAAGATTATTGCCCAATTGGGTAAACAAATTTATTCACAAACAAGTAGATGCTGCTATAGACTGCCATGGCCCGCAAGCATGGAGTATTGCATATAAAAAGAAGTTCCCGGCCTGTTATGTTGAGTTGCCGCTTCTTGTGCACAAGGATGCTTCGGGCATTATGCCTGAGGATATGAAACAATTCGATTTTCATAAATCAGGTGCATTTATTTTTTTGTATGTTGGGCGTTTTGACCCTATAAAACTAAACGATAATAAGCTCCCATTATTCAATATTATACATGTCAGCAAAATTCTAAAACAGAAAAAAATGAAATTTCATGTTTTTTTCATCGGATCCGGCAATGAGGATATTAAAAGAGAGATCATGAATCTTATCGATAAACATGACCTCCATGGTTTCGTGACTTTATTAGGACCAAAGATAAATGTGTTGGATTATGTTCAATTTTGTGATCTTGGTGTGGGTGGTATCGCATTTAATGCTGTAAGTGAAGAATTTACTATTATGGGCAAACCTCAAATTTTAGTAAAGAACATCGATAATGAACATACTCCTTGGCGCCATGGTATTAATTGTATTTTTGTAGAACCGGATGATCAAATTGATCTTACAGAAAAATTTATTTGGGCCTATGAGCATCGAGACAAATTAAAAAATATCGGAGAAAGAGCCAAAAAAGATATGAGCAAGTACATAACAGACAGTAAAAACGGAGGCAAGCTTTATTTGAGAGCGTTTTCAATGCTTCCCAGGAGAAAGGTAAATGGATCTTAATGGTAAAAGAATTCTTGTAATAGGTGGTGCGGGGCTGATTGGATCATACGTGGTTGAGGAGTTATTAAAAGAAGACGTAAAAGAGGTTGTTATTTATGATAATTTCTGTAGAGGATGCATCGAAAATTTAGAAGAAGCTCTTAGAGATCCTCGAAGCCGAATCTTTGAGATTGGCGGAGACATTCTTCAGACCGATATACTTAATGCTGCTATGAAGGATGTAGATGGAGTGGTCCATCTCGCTGCACTGTGGCTCCTTCAATGTCATGAATTTCCGAAAGCGGCGTTTGATGTTAATATACGCGGCACGTTTAATGTGCTTGATGCGTGTGTCGCGAATCATGTGAAGCGGTTAGTTTATTCCTCGTCAGCATCAGTTTATGGCGATGCTGTAGAAGAACCCATGACGGAAAACCATCCGTACAATAACTGGACCTTTTATGGTGCTACAAAAATAGCCGGAGAACATATGTTTAAGGCGTATCACAAACGATACGGCCTTGAGGGAGTTTGTTTGAGATACATGAACGTTTATGGACCTCGCCAGGATTATGAAGGAACTTACATTGCTGTTATTATGAAGATACTTGACAACATCGATAAAGGGATTTCCCCCACTGTCTACGGAGATGGGAGTCAGTCCTATGATTTTATTTATGTTGAAGATACATCGTATGCCAATGTATGTGCGCTAAAAAGTAAAATCCCTTTTGGCTTTTACAATATAGGTCGCGGCATTAAAACTTCTATTAAAGAGTTGACGGAAATGATACTGAAAATTATCGATTCGGATTTGCCCATTCAATATGAGCCTGCCGGTCAGACATTTGTCACCAACCGAGTGGGGGATCCTGTTGAAGCTGAAAGAGATTTAGGTTTTAAATGGAATGTAAATTTGGAAGACGGCCTGACACGGCTTATCGAATGGCGAAAGTCACATATCGAGGAAGTTAAAAAAAGGCGTAAGAAGGCGGGACTAAAAGAGTTGTGAAATAATCGTTTATGAAGAAAATACCCTTAATTAAACCGTACATCACCGAAAAGATAAAAGCCAAAGTCTGTGAAGTCCTCGACAGTGGTTATCTTACTGAAGGTCAGGTAACCCAGGAGTTTGAGGAAAAATTCAAAGAATATGTCGGTTGTCAATATGCTCTGGCTGTTTGCAATTGCACTGTGGGACTCGAAATGGGCCTACGGGCAATGGGCATTGGCCCTGGAGACGAAGTCATTGTCCCGGACTATACTTACCCGGCTACGGCGTCCGTAGTGGGAATTGTCGGGGCAACCATTGTTATCGTTGATGTTGATCGTAAAACCATGCTGATCGACTTTGATGCCCTTGAGCAGGCGATTACATCCCGAACAAAGGCAATAATACCGGTTTCCATCTTCGGTAATCCTTTGGATTACGACCGTCTGAGTAGAATCAAAGAAAAGCATAATCTGTATGTTATTGAAGACGCGGCTTGTTCCATTGGAGCGAAATTCCGCCAAACCCATGTCGGCAATCTGGCTGATATTTCAGTTTTCAGCCTTCATCCGCGAAAATTTATTACAACCGGTGAAGGCGGGATGGTTACGACCAATAACAGACAGTGGGCGGACTGGATGCTCTCCTACAAGCATTTTGGTATGGGGGTTCATGAATCAAGACTGACAACAGTTTTCGACAAAATCGGCACCAATTATAAACTGAGTAATATTCAGGCTGCTATCGGGCTAACCCAGATGGATTATATCGAAGAACTTCTGGCAAAGCGAGAGCAAATTTCCAAAGTTTATTACCGGTTGCTTGCAAATACGCCGATGGTTTCTTTCCCCAAAACTACGATAAAGGGTAAACATTCATGGCAGTCTTGCTGCGTATTTGTCGAAAACCGTGACCAAATCATGAAAAAACTTAAAGAAAGAAACATTGAAAGCCAGATCGGGACCTATTCTCTGCATATGCATAGTGCCTTCAACGCAAATTCTAAATGCCGGATTATGGGGGACATGCAGGGAAGCCGCTTTGCTTTTGAATACTGTCTTACGCTACCACTTTATCATGAAATGACGAATGAAGAACAAGGATATATTGTTCAACAGTTGGTGATGACTATTGAAGATTGTCGATGAACATATAATAGTAATGATATTTTAAACCATGTGCGGAATCTGCGGAATATTTAACCTGAATGGGGAACCGATTCCCCATCGTTATATTAAGTCCATGACCGATGCAATAGCGCATCGTGGTCCTGATGATGAAGGTCACTATATAGATGGGAATATCGGACTGGGCCATAGGCGACTTGCAATTCTTGACCTAACTCCTGCAGGCCATCAGCCGATGGCCAATACAGATGGTACAGTCGTCATGGTTTACAATGGAGAAATCTATAACTATCTTGAACTCAAAGACGAACTTAAAGCTTTAGGCTACCATTTTCGATCCCGGACCGACACAGAGGTTTTGCTTAACGGATACCAAGCCTGGGGAATAGATGTTTTTCAAAAGCTAAATGGTATGTTTGCTTTTGGTTTATGGGATAGCCGAATACGAACGCTATATTTAGTTCGTGATCGATATGGGATAAAGCCCTTATACTGGACAAAGATAGGTAAAAGCTTAATCTTTGCCTCGGAGATCAAAGCCATTTTAACACATCCCATGGTGTCACCTCAATTGAATGTCGATGCCCTCAACGAGTATTTTACCTTTCAGAATCTGTTTCGATACCATACACTGTTTAAGGGCATAAATTTGCTTCAGGCTGCCTCGGTTAGGTGGATCAGCGAGAAAGAGCCCGAGCTTAAGAAGCATACATGGTGGGATTTTGATTTTTCGAGACGTGATGAAAAAATGACGATGGAAGAGGCGAGAGAGGAAACCCTCCGGCTCTTTCGACAAGCAGTTACCAGACAACTCATGAGCGATGTTCCTGTGGGGAGCTATCTCTCTGGAGGCATGGATTCAGCCTCTATTGTCGCGGTGACAGCCTCTCACATCCCACGGCTTTCAACTTTTACTTGTGGATTCGACCTTTCATCCGTAACAGGCGCTGAGGCAAACTTCGACGAGCGCCGAGATGCAGAGTTGATCTCCTGCCACTTCAAGACTGAACATTACCAACAAGTCGTAAACGCCTCAGATATTTCTTGGGCCTTGCCCAAAGTTATATGGCATCTTGAAGATCTGCGCCTTGGAATGAGCTATTCCAATTTCTATGTGGCGCGATTGGCATCCAAATTCGTGAAGGTCTGTCTTTCGGGTGCAGGTGGAGATGAACTCTATGCCGGGTATCCTTGGCGATATTACCGTATTTTTGATGCAATTGGAAGAGACGAATATCTAAGGCAATATTATGGGTTCTGGCAGAGATTGGTTTCGGATAAAGACAAACCTTCTCTGTTTACTGAAGGGTTGTGGCGTCAAGTAAAAGATCAAGACACTTTCCGCACCTTTAGTCGAGTCTTTACCTTTAATAGAAGGTTGCATTACGATTCCCCGGAGGAGCATATTGCCAATTCCCTTTATTTTGAAATCAAAACTTTCCTTGCCGGTCTATTTATAGTGGGAGATAAGCTTTCCATGGCACACGGGTTGGAAGAAAGGGTGCCTTTTCTTGATAATGATCTTGTGGATTTTGCTCAGCGTATCCCAATTAAATACAAACTCGCAAACCTGGAAAAGATAAAAAGACTTGATGAAAATGCTACAAAGAAACTTCGAAGATATAGAGAAGTTGATGAAGGAAAGAATGTCCTTCGTAGTTCCATGGCCAAACTTCTCCCTAGAGAAGTACTAGAACGAAAGAAGCAGGGTTTCTCTTCACCCGATGAGTCATGGTACAGGGGTGAAGCGCTTGGGTATGTAAGGGAAGTGCTTTTCAATAAAAGAGCCGCGTATAGGGAGTTTGTTAATCCCCGATTCGTTCATCGCATTTTGGATGAACATACAAATGGAAAAAGGAATTATCGACTTCTTTTGTGGTCCTTTCTTTGTTTCGATTGGTGGTGTAAAATTTTCTTGGATGGCAATACGCCAAACAATATCGAATAACATGTATTACTTTATTTACGAAATTTGATTTCCGATCATGTTTTTCTTTAAAATATCTGCGTTGTTCCTCTGCAAGGAGGAGATAAAAGGATGGTGAAACAAGAAAGCAAAATCCCTTCATAATTTTCAGAACCACCATTAAACGGAATTGATTTTAAGGCAAATATGAAAATCTTTGTTACAGGCGCAGGGGGACTGATTGGGACTTATACAATTCAAGCACTATATCGTGAGGGCCATGAAATTGTTGCACTTTATAGAAAAGCCCAAACCCTAAAAAATGTCCATCCGTGGGAAATAGTTGAAGCAGACTTGCTATCAGATAGAGGAATTTCCGAACTGGAAACAATAGATCCGGATATAGTTGTTCATTGTGCAGCCGTATTACCTGAGCAGTTCGAAGGGGAGGAAGCAAAAAAAATTGCAACGATAAACAGAAAAATTGACAATGGTATTTTAAAATTTTGCCAAGATCATCACTGCTTCCTTATATACACTTCGAGCACAAGCGTATATGGACCAACCGGCTTTCCCTGGAATGAAGAATCACCCGTCTCGCCGTGGGGTCCGTATGGAACTGCCAAATTTGAAACCGAACAGCAGATCAAAACGATGAAAAACCGGCATGTAATATTACGCATTAGCGCACCATATGCGCCTGAACAACGTACTCGAACCGTGTTAAAAATATTTATTGAAAGGGCGCTTGAAGATTTAGATCTTCTTTATTACGGAAATGGTGAGAGACAGCAGGATTTCACTGCATCAGAAGATGTGGCTCAAGCTATTGTTCGTTCTGTTGCTAATAGTAAGGCTTGCGGGGTATTCAATATTGCCAGCGGTCAACCGGTTTCAATGATCCAGTTGGCGGAATTGGTCATTAAATGCGCGCCAGACACAAAAAGCAAGGCCGTGGCTGCAGGAATACCTGATCCGCAGGAAGAGTATCGAGCCTGTTTTGATATCAGTAAAGCAAAAAGTATCCTGGGATGGATTCCATCTTATTCTCTGGAGTATGGAATAAGGCGCTGGATGCAATTCATGGAGAAGAAGTGATGAAAATCGGAGTACTGTCGGATGCTCATGGCAACATCCTGGGAATGAAGACCTGCATCGATTTCTTTTATCAAAAAAAGGTAAATAAAATATTCTTTTTAGGTGATGCCGTGGGATATTTTCCTGATGCTGTCCCTGTAATCAAATTATTAGAGTCCGTTCAAGCCACCTGCCTCATGGGCAACCATGATGCCATGCTGATCGGTAATCTTGAAATTGAAAATACTAAAGAAGCAGTATATCAAATAAAAAGATCGAAGCAGGAAATACCCTCAAAACGATTACACCATATTTCAAAACTTCTACCCTACAAACAGTTGGAAATTAGTGAAAAACTTGTTTTGCTTGTTCACGGAAGCCCTTGGAACCCATTGAATGGTTATATTTATCCCGATTACGATATGAAAAGGTTTTTTGGATTACCGTTTGATATTATTTTCATGGGGCATACCCACATACCATTCATTCATCAGTCAAAAGATATTACGGTTGTCAATGTCGGCTCTTGTGGGTTGCCACGGGATCAAGGAGCCTTGGCAAGTTGTGTTTTATGCGACTTGGAAAGCGGACAATGTGAGATCGTGCGCTTACCTCTAGATATTGAGGCGATACAAAGGAAATACGAAAACAAAATACATCCATCTGTGATGGACTGTTTTTTCAGATAAAATAAAAGTTAATCTGAACAATTATGAGAGATGATGCCTGATAAAAATAAAATAAATGTGATGGTTACAGGAGTCGGAGGCGGTGGTCATGGTGAACAGATCCTCAAAGCGCTGCAGCTCGCCTCTACAGATTATGAAATTGTGGGTTGTGACATGTCTCCGACAAGCAAATCCCTACTGGAGGTGCATCACCCCTATTTAGCTCCTCCAGCCGATGCCCCTGATTACATTCCGTGCATTTTAGCCATATGCAAAAAGCATAATGTTCAGGCCCTTTTTCACGGTTCAGAGGCTGAATTAAAAGCAATGAGTCATGCAAGGAAAAAAATTGAGGATACAAACATCTTTCTGCCGATTAACCCTGGTTCAGTAATTGACACCTGTATGGACAAATTTAAAACAATGAAATTCCTTGCAGAGCAAGGTTTTTTATTCCCTGAAACAATAAAGGTGTCATCACCAGAAGATATAGAGAAAATTAACTTTCTTCCTGCTGTTTTAAAACCATCGATTGGCGGTGGGGCTTCAGTAAATCTGTTTTTGGCACAAACCAAAAAGGAACTTTATATGTTCTCGGAATATTTGTCTTCCATCTACTCGGAATTTATCGTACAGCAATATGTTGGAACGGCTGATTCCGAATACACGGTGGGCATCCTGATCTCTATGGATGGAGAATTGTTGAATTCAATCGCCGTTAAAAGACATATTCTCTCTTCACTTAGCAACCGCATCAAGATTAAAAACCGCACGGGTAACACTAAATTTGGACCTATATTGGTTATCAGTAGTGGTATATCTCAAGGTGAAATCGGTCGTTTTCCGGAAGTGACAAAGCCATGCGAAAAAATTGCTATGGCCATGGGATGTCGAGGAGCGGTAAATATCCAATGTCGCATGGTCGATGGTAAAATATATGTTTTTGAAATTAATCCCCGCTTTTCAGGAACGACCTCTTTACGTGCTATGGTGGGCTATAATGAACCTGATATTTTAATACGGAAACATTTACTTGGAGAAAACATCAAACCGAATTTTACCTATAAGAGCGGTTTGATCGTGCGTGGTTTGGAAGAAAAATTTATTAACAACTTTAAGTTGCCTGATGGACGAGATTTATTATGATCAAGATTCCCAAGCAAAACTTCTGGGACATAGGTACATTGCCATTTATTTGGAAGCCGTTGTCTTCGCCCACAAATGAGGATGAGATCCCGAATGAATTGCCCTTTGGTCTTCGTATAAGCAATGAAACCGGACTTCTTATGCAAGCATTCAACAGTATTGTTCCACCTGTACTGGCCTTGGCATATTCAAAGGGATCAATGATAAGCGGAATGATGGACGAAGAGGGTATCGGAAAAAAATATGCAGAAGATTTCCTTGATTTTTTAAAAAAAGATTTAAAAAGAAAAACATTCGATCACCTGAAGGTGTTGGAGATAGGATGTGGGACAGGATATCTTCTACACCGTATGGAGCAACTTGGGGGAAAGTGTCTGGGAATTGAACCGGGACGTCACGGTCAAAATGCTTATAAAAAATATGGCGTCCGGGTTATACAGGATTTCTTTCCTTCAAATCAAATTAGCGGAACGTTTGACATAATTATATTTTATGCCTTGCTTGAGCATATTGAAGATCCCATTGGTTTTTTGGCAAAACTGAAAAAAATATCAAATCCTAACAGTAAAATACTTCTTTCAGTGCCGGATTGCGAAACATACATCGAAAAGGGAGATATTTCGATATTGCTTCACGAGCACTGGAATTACTTTACCAGACAATCTCTTTATAATTTACTTATTTTTCTTGGAAGCCAAAATATAAGGATTCAAAAGTCAGAATATGGAGGCGCATTATATGCGTCGGCCCAACTTACGCAGGATATCCATAAAGTCGATTCCGAAATGATTTCTGGAGAAATCAAAAGGTCCCTGTCTTTTATAAAGGCTGCAAAAGAGGTAACAGACAAGCTATCTTCGTTTGTCAGGCAGGTTCAGATAGATGGAAAAACACTAGCGGTTTATGTTCCAAGCCGGGCCATTAATGCCTTTGTAGGTCAACGTGTTGATCTTTCTCACTGTCGCTTTTTTGATGACAACCCTTTGCTCCACGGAACATATTTCCCAGCTGTTAACATTCAGATTGAACCACGACAAAGCCTCATCGATAGTCCAACTGACGTTGTCATCATTATGTCACATTCTTTTGGGTCCAAAATTGAAGAACAATTGAAACCCGTCCTTCCCCCAAAGACAATTATTAAAACCTGGAAAGACATGTTTTCCTAATATTCGGCAAAATCATAAATCTTGAAAATATCCAATGAGGTCAAACTGCTTCAAATATGATAATTCTTTTAAATTGCTTACCTATACGACGCCATTTCAAGATTGATACAAAACACTCAGGTCGTCAAATTGCCAATATTTCTTACCCCCAAAATAGCTCCAAAAATCGTGCCCAAAACAAAACTCAGGCCCGTAGATACTAGTCGCTGAATCGTTATAATGGATAAACCTATTTCATTGGGTATGCCCACATGATGGAGGTAGAAAAGCATAGAAGCTTCCCGAACACCAAGACCAAATGGCACCATTGAAATAGCTCCAAAAAAGAATGCAGTGGAACCTGCTACGACGGCTTGCCAAAGGGACAAATCTGCTGAGAAAAAGTAGGAAAGAAGGACAAGGTTGATGCCACTAAAAACCTGAATAAAGATATTCATCAGTGTGAAAATTAATGACTTATTAATAGAAATCTGAATAAGTGCCAAATGAAGGTCTTTGACAAATTGATAGACACGACCATTTTTTTCCTTTTTCCTTAGAAAAAGTAAAAAAAAATAAAATGTCAATCCAATGATAATAAGTAAGATGAAAAGAGCAAAAATTATAGTTTTCGTGTTATGCGAAAAATAAAAAAGAGAACCGATAAAGGCAATAATCCCGCAGATTCCTGTGCTGACAAAGAGTTCGATGAGAATCATCGCCGTTCCGATTGCATAAGGTATGTTTTCAAATCTGTTTAACAAATAGACGGCGAAAGGGAATCCAAGCTTTGCCGGCGTTGAATAATGAGCAGCCATAGTGGAAAAGTGTACGAAAACAAGATTTTTTAGCTTTGCTTTAGCGGACAATGAATACAAAAGGTATTTACGAGTGAGAATCGTTAGTCCGGAGATCAAAAAATAAACGCATATGATTAATAATAATTGCCATACTTTCAATGACGTAATACTCTTCCAAATATCCATTAGAGATATCTTAAAGAATGCCATAAAAAGGAACAACATTACGAAAAAGAGTAGTAACCAATATTTCTGTATGTATTTCTTAAGACCTACTTTTGCATGCATTCCTAAGCCTTGTTTATAAAAACGAATGATCTTTCGGGTTTGTAGATATAATCAGGCACACACCACGAATGATAAAGCTTACCAGGGACGAAGGCTGCAGTGGTTTTGGGTACTCGTCGGAAAAGCCTCCATAGTCCGTTCAGCCATTTAGACAGTAATTGGCGATATGTCTTGGAATGACAACTTTCACGATATCGAGCCTTTTTCTTCGATATCTCCTCCTACTTTCATAAATTTCCTGCCACAGTATACGCATTCAAGTTCTTCCGAAAGACGTTCTCCGCACTTGCATGACCATCCGATTTGTCGAGCCGGATTACCGACCATAAGAGCGTAATCGGGAACATCCTTGATAATCACAGCACCTGCACCGATAAAGGCATATTGACCTATAGTATTGCCGCAAACGATTGTCGCGTTGGCCCCAATAGTAGCCCCGCGTTTGGCTGTGGTTGGACGCATTTCATCCATCTTGGATATTTCTGAACGGGGATTGTAAACATTGGTAAAAACCATGGATGGCCCACAAAAAACATAATCTTCCAAGGTGACACCTTTATATATGGACACATTATTCTGGACTTTACATCCATTTCCAATCACGGCATCAGGACCGATGACCACATTCTGGCCAATATTGCAGTTCTTGCCGATACGTGAACCCGAAAGTATGTGGGAAAAGTGCCAGATTTTTGTACTTTCGCCAATTTCCACGTCGGCATCAAGGTATGCAGATTCATGAACAAACCAGTCTTTTGCTACCGCACCAGAAATAGCAGATGGCTCGGCTTTTATTTCTTCCTTTAAATGTGAACCGATATGAATATTACATCCGTTATCGTCCAATGATGCCTGAGATGCTTGTAGGATCTTCAATACCCGAAGGCCTTCTTGACCATCAGTTCGGGGTTGTTGTTTGTTTTCTATGCACTCCAAAAAGTGTTGGCACTCCGCCTTAAGGGGTTCTTCTGTAGGAACAGGAACAACTTCTGCTTCTTCTTTAGATGCAACAGGAATGCGATCTAACCAATCGATCCTGTGCTGATAGAGCAACAATTTATCCTCGCTCATATCATTGAAGACAGCCATTTTTTTTTCTCCAACAACAACAAGTTTCTGCTCTTTGTAAGGGTGCAACCATGAAACAAAAATGTGCGCCTTGACACCGCTTGGAAAATCCATTGTGGTCAGGGTAGTATCAGGAATTTTTCGTTGCAGGTAGCTGCCACCGGTTGCAGAGACAGATTCAGGCATTTCACCGAGCAGCATAAGAATCACGGAAATGTCATGAGGCGCGAAGCTCCAAAGAATATTTTCTTCGTTTCGAATCTTGCCGATATTTAGCCGATTGGAATAAAGGTACTGAATTTTGCCAAGTTCTCCGGTTCTAATGAGTTCTTTTAACTTGATTACAGCCGGATGATATTGGAGAATATGCCCGACCATCAAAATCAATTCATTTTGTTCGGCCAGTTCTACCAGCTGCTGACCTTCTTTTTCGGTCAATGCAAGAGGCTTTTCAACAAAAACATGTTTTCCAGCTGAAAGCGCTTTATTCACCACAGCATAATGGGTTTCAGCAGGTGTGGCTACGACAACAGCCTTGATATCTTTATGACCGAGCACTTCTTCTAAGTCTGAACAGGCTTCAATGTCAGTGTATTGCTTTTTTAAAAGGTTAACAGTGGTTTCGTTCTTATCGCATATGAGTTTTAAAACACCCAACTGGTGGAAGTTGCGAACGAGATTCTTACCCCAATATCCGGATCCAATAACAGCTATAGATGCAATTTTATTTGGATTTGTTCCGGTCATAATTTTATTCTCCGATGTTTTATTGATTTTTGAAACTTGGCTTCTATTTTTTCGCTTCCCAGATTAATATGTTGGGAGATGTTGTTAGTTTTGGTTCAAATGCTTTAAATTCATCCCTGCTTAGAACAAGGGTGCGAATTTTTCGTTTAATATATCGTTCAGTTTTTCTGCTCAAATCATTGAGGTGATATTGATCAATATTGCCAACAAGCAAAAGGTCAACGATACCCGTATCTTTACCTTCAGCATAATCATCAAGCAAGTATGCACGTTCTATGTCGCCCAATCGGATAACAATACCGTCGATAACCTGATCGACACCCATAACCTTGCCGACCATGGATTTCAGTTCTGGAAATAGCGGATGTTTTTGATTTGCTTTATAAAAAACCTGTCTACCGCTTTTCTTGGATGTGAGGAGTTTCGTTTTGGTCAGCTGGTTGAGCTCTTCACGCACCGAATTTGTAGATACATTAAATTCTTTAGCCAA
>Ga0307423_1000519_pt1 | contig 25967 bp, 29 predicted proteins | sample SalMarWE160310MG_FD_202154 | JGI IMG/M metagenome (GOLD analysis project Ga0307423, IMG submission 202154) | Salt marsh sediment microbial communities from the Plum Island Ecosystem LTER, Massachusetts, United States - WE1603-10 | ecosystem: Environmental > Aquatic > Marine > Intertidal zone >... | reverse complement strand
AAGCATTCCTTCACTTGAAAAATAAACGGATACAGTACCATTATCCACATCCATATTAGATGTGGCATTATTTGACCTCCACAATAAAGTCCAAATACTTGGAGTAGGTGATGTAGGATGCTGAGAACGTATACGATTATGGATCATGCTTAAAATTGAATCAGTTTGACCCGTTAAAAAATTAGCATATAATGGATCAGTATATGCAACGTTCTCTTTACATACAACATTGTTAGCATGTGTATTTATTCCACCAGCTATATCGTCAGTAGTATCTATATCTTCAAAATTTACAAATTCCCAATATATAGCACTAAATGTACCAGTCCATGTTGTTTCTGGAACATCTGACAACATTATTGATATCCATGGATCTGTATAACATCCATCTTCATCCAAGTCTGAAAGACCAATCATGCTCCCACCAGAACTTTGATTGTACCAAGTAAAAGCGTATATTTCTCCACCATTGCTACCCGTCAATGGTGTTTCAGGATTTGATTGCAAAGATAGTTTAACTTTAGATTTGAAATCTGAATCTTGACAAGCAAATGAAATTTTTCCCGATAAAAGAAATCTTGTTGCACCACTTACAGTAATATCTTTTCTTTTCCTAATCAATAATCCTTTTTTACTTAGTACTTTGTCTCTATATGAACCATCAGTTCGTATCCTGGATTGTAAAATAGAAGTATCTCCGGCCTCCATAAAAATATGTGCCAAAATAACAGCGTCATCTGGTACCATACCTGGCACATCAACTTCAAATGCAGCTGTAGTATCAGTATTTAATGTATAGTCGACTATACAATATACAACCCATTCAACATCTGAAACAATAGGCCATGTTTCAGAACTCATATCCATAATCACATCTGATTCTGTTCGTACAACGGTAGCCATACCATTAGTATTATTCTGATGGAGAATCAATGAATCACTATCTGAACCAGATGATATTCTAAATGCTGTATCAGGACCACCAGAAGACTCTAAAACATTAGCACCACGATATGCTCCTGGAATATTGACACCAGTCTGAATATTAGAACCCTCGCTAGAATATTGTTCTGCAAATCTAAATTTAACTCTTGAGCTATCAATACTACTCGTAAATAGTGCCATTGCTTTTCTCCATAATAAATTCTAATTATTTATCTATACTCTTTTTTTATTCTTATTAGAACCTGTATTTTTAATAACTTCATTTAAACTTTTTGGTTCCTTTATCAAACTAAACAACATCAAATCAGCAATTTCAACACCACTAACATTATTACCGCACCACTCATAATCTATAGGAAGTATATCAATTTCAACTTCCTTACTAAGCAATAATTCTATATCTTTTTTCCTGTTTTTAGAGGCTTTCAAAACTTCAGAATTTTCATTTCTTAGTTCTTTCAATTTTTCATTAACAGGTCCCCAATTATCAATCTGATATCCAATTCCCTGTTTATTTTGAATTGGAGTTCCAAATTCCTCGAAAATAGATTCCTGTTTTTCATTATATTTCTTCAAAGCTACAGGTATTTCCCTTGCCTTATCAACAGGATCCATAACATCTCTCAATACGTTAATGCGTTTAGCCATTTCCCATCTTGCTATCACATCTACTGTTTCTGCAATTTTTTTGAAAATATTAAGAACCTTTTCAACATCACCATACGTCATAATAACCTTCATTTTTAAAACCTCCTTTAAATCCGGCTCTCTGCCTTCATCTTTTCATATGCATCAATATGATTCAACAATGAATCCTTTGAAAACTTTGAATGCTTTATTAATCCAACTCTTTTATCAGAATAGCCTTTTATTTTTTTATCAATTTTCATTTCATCTTTTAATGATAACCCTATTTCCTTAAAAGAATCACGATTCGGAATCGAATATGATAATATCTTCGTTTCTATTCTCGTATCATTTGAGTAATAATCCCATATGCGTTCACCCCAACGAATTTTTCTATCCCTGGTTATTCCATGTCCACAACATCTAGACATGCTATCAAAACAACAAATCGGAAACTGAAAATCAGACAACCACAACATTGGTACAGTTGATTTCAAAAACAAATCCGCTGCCTTTCTAGAAAGGCAATATCCCATCAATGTTCTGACTTTTCTTACCTGACCATCTCTGTAAACATCTAATCTCCTGTCTGGTCTTGTTCCACACAAATAATAAAAATCAGCATCTTTAGGAATAAACAAATGATCTTCTATTCTTCCACCTTTTTTAAGTAATACACCATTTGGTTCAACATCATCTTCCAATATAATAGACCAATCATCTTTTGTTTTTAAGAATGCCTCAATAGCATTTCTATGACTAATATTACAAGCTACATGTGTTGGTGGCAAAAGACTATCTTGTGATAATAAACCACTTTTTATAAAATCTTTCCTATAATCATTATCCCATACACAGAATCCATTTGAATCAACTTGTCCATCAATCGCCCACTCCAAACCATCTACACCAGAAATACGAATCAAATCTTCATTCTTAAATGACGACTCCATAGCATCACGTCTATCAGTAGACCTGTCCAAATTTATATAATAAACTTTCAAAATAACCTCCTATTACAGATCCATAATACTATGATACCTCATCATATAATGTTTGAATTTTAACTCCACCCCACATATGAGCATACCAATCAACTTTTATTGTATTTGCCACTGCCTGTACTTCTAGCTCTAAAGTATGATCGGTATCATTATCAACCCAGCTTGCAGTACCTATGTTACCAGAACCACCTGACCCATAGTTATACCGTGCGTTAATATGATGATTTATTCCATTAACAGAATTTCTCCATACTTCAACATCCCATATCCAAGTTTCCCACTCATCATCTATACCATCACCTTCAAGAGAACCGGTAAGCCTAACCGAAAAACTATATAAATACCCTTCTTCGATATTCAATGGAGAAACAGTACCACTACCGTTTGACGTAAGAACGGTTGGTGTTGTATCAGTAGTTCTATACATAAGTGGAACACCCTTGAAAATCTGTGAACTACCCGTAGTAGATCCATCCAGTCTTCCAGCAGTAATAAATTCACCGTAATGAAAATCTGCTTTTGCCCTATTTCCACGAACGATTGTAGCTACATATCCGTCATTATAACACTCAAGACCAAGCATTATTGTATTACTGGTTGACTGACAAGTATTTGTATCTCCCAATATCAATGAATTATTACAATTTATTATATTAGAATTATCAACAGCAATTATAGACCTATTTATATTGTCTGGATCTGTTGAATCTGCAAAAACAACCGAATTCTGAACATATGATAAATCATTTGAATTTCCACGATAAAACATATTTGAACAATATGAGAATGTATTTGAATCTCCAATAACTATTGAATCAGACATATATGAACTACTAAAATCATTACTACTTCCTATTACTAATGATCCACCCATATATGAGCTACTAACTGTATTTGCATCTTGGAATACAATAATATTATTAGCCCTAAGTATTAATGATTCATGGTCTGCGTCATCACCAAAATTCATATAAACAGAAGAATATCCACTTGATGGAGTAAAAGCTTCAGTTCCCTTGTATACAGTTACCGTTTTACCCGCAGTAGTCTCTCCAACTTGAGTTTGCCATATTTGGAAAGTTCCACCATACGATGAGCCATTCCATGTATCAGATGCAACAGCTCTAAGCTCTACGGCACTTCCATAAGCTGATCCATCCGATGCCTCAAAGGATACTTTACCAAGTGCATCACCACTTGATACAGCTGTATGGCTTCCAATTGTATTATTAGCACTCTTTCTAATCCTTATGTTAGGCTGAGCAGATGCTGAACTATCAAAATATGATATTCCTAATGTATTATCATATGTTCTATCACCATTTCCAAAAACTTCTACCATTGCAGTTGCAGAAATACTCGAACTATTTGATACGGATATATATCCATTATCCTGTACTATCATTGCAATAGCAGGAACCAAGGTTCCAATGGTAGTAGTATAAAACCTTAATTCACTTCCACAATGACCAGATGTAAATATTTCTCTTGCAATACATACAATTTTGGATCCCTCTCTCCACCCAGACCCATACGATCCATAAAAATCAATCTCTCCTAAAATTGTATTATTATTTACAGCCCCATGTGTTCCAACTGTAGCATTTAAACTTTTATGCAATGATAGAACGGGTGGCTCATTATCAGCTGACCACATTATCGATGATATACCGTTCTGAACCTCTAACTTTGAATCACCAGGCACATTAGCATATAATGTACCATTATCCCCAATAATTAGCGTTTCAGTCACAGTATCCCAAACAAATTGATCCCCAGAAGCAACACCTGCTCCAGTCCCATAAACGACCTGACCAGCTGGCTCAACAACTCCTCCGCCTCCTCCAGATGCATATATAAAATTCAATGTATCAAGTAATGGTCTCTCACCAAAATTACTATTATATGTTGTCCATTGTGCTGCAGAAGTTGACCACGGTATATATGGATTTGTCCAAGACCCAGAAATAGCAGATGAATTATCATCGGTAAATGCAATTTGCTCTGTTGAAGATGAACCCACCAGAACTAAACCACTTGTACTACCTTCAGCAGCTATATTTACATAAGCATCAGCTCCAGTACTATCAGATATTATATTTACAATCGCATCACCAGTAGATGTTGATTCAGATTTAATATTTATAGTTGCTGTATCATCTGTTGCAGAATAAATATTAATTTCTGTTACATCTCCCTGAACAGGAGATACTGAATTTATATCAACAACAGGTAAATACCCATTACTTTGCAATTGAATATATGATGAATTACCACTTGCTGCACTACTAGAATCAACCGTAAATCTACTACCAGATGTACCAGTAGAACCGAGAACATTGAATTCTATAGCAGCTTCGCTTGTTCCAGCATACTTAGAATGGTTAAACTCCCATATTGATAGATCATCATCAGGATTATAAGTATCAAATAAAAGTGTATCTCCACTATGCGATACATTCAATTTATCAACATTATCAAACCTAAAAATAACACTATCAAAAACAGAAAGAATGACATCTTCTGTAGTCTGATCACCAATTACAACAACAGCATATCCAGCAGCTGATGTGCTCTTAATTGTTATAGCTGCACTATCATATCCAGCACCATCATTTATTGCTGATATATTAATAGTAGCATTTATTCCACCACCACCTCCACCTGAATGAGATAAAATAGAAACATTAGTAGCATCATCTGGTGAAACAGCATATATAGTCGAAGCGGACTCTCCCGTAGTTGCATCTCCACCCAATTCAGCATATGAACCAGAAGATCCATCTGATGTAATATATATATTTGATTCTCCACCACCATCAGCAGAAATTGTCACTGTAGAATCATTTGTTGATGTATTTTCTGACCTAATAAGACAATCAACACTATCTTCTCCACTTGCTAACACTTGTGTCATGGAAGAAGCTGGAGTACCAGATCCTGAATCTGATTTCAAAGTTGCTGTTGCATTTCCACCACCTCCAGCATAACTCTCTACTTCAACCAACGATGATTGGTTATTATTAGTTATTGAATGTACGTATAACTGAGAACCAGAAGGTAAGGCTCCAGCTCTACTAATCAAATTCAATACAGATGGTGGACCAGCCGTATTTTGCTCCTTTATTATTACTCCAGTATAATAAGATGCATCATCAGTAAACGAAATCCTTTGTTCTAATACACCTTCCAAATATACAGTCAAAACTTCATTACCATCACAAACAAAATCAATATTATCAGTTGCTGACCATTTTATTCCTGTATTAGGATATGTTTGAGATGCAATTGCTGGTTGACTAACTGTACCATCTCCAATCCTAATAGTATCTGTTGCAGTTATTGGATCGAGATAGCCAGGAGTTCCAGCAGTTCTATCCCAATATCCTCCAGCATCTATCTGAAGCTGTTCATTTGCACCAGGATTTATAATAGTTAATGTTACACCACTTCCGTTTGTAACTTTACTACTTAAATATCCAGCTGTTGTATCTGCTGCTGATACACGAACACGATCCGAACTGGACAACCCTGATATATCAAACGAAAATAATGGTCTAGATGAATCACCATCCGCAAAAACAGACCCATTGAACCAATTTATTGAATATACATCTGTTATATATCCAAATATTTGAACATCTGGATCCATATCAGCAGTATTAAACAATTCAAATTCAACGGTTACCTCTTCATTTGTTCCAGATGGAAAAGTCAATCCAACAAAATGATATGGAATCAATTCCAAATCAGTTGTTGAATCTACTGTCACCTTCATATTGTTAGTTCTAGATACTAAAATCAAATCTGAAGATAACTCTAATTTTTTAGTTCCAGAATCATCATATACTCTTGCATTAGGAATCTGATTGAATATACATTTCAATGATTCCATATTTGAAAAAGAGGTTGATTCTATATCCAGAATAAGATCCTCAAATTTGTCTTGCCAAGATTGCCAATCAGCATTCCATGATGGTATAGGCCAATTGAATCTAATACTATCTGACATTACAGTACCTCATTTATATTTTTGTAATATCTAAATCACCAAGAACTATCACTTGATTCTCTAATGGTATCAAATTACCACCAGATAAATATTCACTTGGACCTGTAATAGTTATATTCACGTATTTAATACCAGGAGAAGATTCAGTTACAACATCATAAATATACGAAAGATAAAGTGGACTATTAAAATCACGTCCTTTCAATATATCTATTATCACAGATCTTATCTGAGATATCACTTCAGAAACAACATATGATTCTAAAATTTTAACCTTAACTGATATATCAGCTGGTACTAGTATCTTAGATCCATCTATCACCTCAACCACCTGAGTAATATCTTTTATATCATCCAAATAGCTTTGCAAGGCTGATTTTAATCCACTAGAAGGAGCTGTATATTCTCCATTTAGATCTAATGATAATATTGGTACTTGAACATAATTCGACAAACAATCATCAGAAAATAAATCTCCTATTCTATTTTGCATATCAACTATTATAGAACCAATCTCTGACGTTAAAGTTGATGAACTTCCAGATATCGAAGATAATTCCGATTGAATAGATGATATCAAAGATGACAATATAGATACTTGTGAATCTATATTTTGAATATCAGTATCAATATCACCACCACTATCTGTTCCGGAAACAATATATCCAATATTATTAAATACCAAATTCTCCAATGCCAATGATGCCTCACTGGATGCATTTGAAGCCAGTGTTGCTTCCTGCTGTGAACTTGTCATACTTACTACAATACTTCCCAATTCTGATAGAATATGTGATATATCATCATTGCCATCTTGTATATATTGTATCAATGAACTAGCAACACTAATTGCATTATCAGCCTGAGATGCAGCAATGGTACCACGAGATGAAGCCTCATTCGCAGAATCCCTTGCCGATATTGCCCCATTAGATGCAGCAGCAGCCCAACCATACATTTGTTGACGCATAGCGTCTAAAGCTTCTGTTGATGTTGATATCGATTGCAACGCAGATGCCAAACCAACCGAATCTGATATAACAGAAGATTCTATTGTACTAACTGTATCAGAATATGCACTCAACAAAATATTTATATCCAAAACTAATGAATTGAATACTACATCACTATATTTACTTCTTGGATTTATTGCATACGCTTTTGCAACAGATCCATAGGCTGGATCCACAAAACTATTTGAAATAGCCTCATAATCAGACTGTGTTATTGCAGCTCCCCTGGCCGCAAAACTTGATGGTGCTAAACGTTTCGCTCGCTCTGCTTCTTCTGGATCCAATCCACCACTAGATCTTGAATCATTATTCACCTCAAAATCAACAACCTGACCATTTATAGTCAATGTATCTATAGAAGACTGAATTGTATCTTTTTTTACATTACCTTTCTTACCATCGACAATCAAAAACCGTATTTTAACCTCAGATCCAACCTGTGGTATATTACCAGCTAATCCATCTCCAAATCTAATCAGTGGTGGATCGGCAAGATAACTAATTTCATAATGATTAGTTTTTTCAAACTCCAAAAAATCCTTTTCATTCCACAACTGACCATCAACCCAAGCCTCAGTAGAATTAACTGCTAAAAACCTATCTGACGGAACACTCGATAATCTATATGTCTGATTTTTACTACCATCAGCAGTGTATGTTAATATTTTAGTATCGCCTTGTCTTACATCTACACTTAAAGTAGATCCTGCACTCAATGCCGTAGATTGAGTTAACTTAGAATACGATTCAAACGCCAAACCATTTGGACCTTGAAACCTCCATCTGTCTTTCATAACAAATCCAGAATCAGTTCCATTGGTGAAAGTCAACGTCAATGTTGTTCCAGACGATGACGCTGGCCTCATCTTATATGCTATCTGTTCGACCAATCTTTCTACTGCAGCTCTAGTTCTTGCAGTAGCCAAAAAAGAATCAGATGCTCTTCTATCAAGATACCAAGTCAAGGACGCATATGCCCAAGCAACTAAATCCCTAAGCATTATCCCCTGTGATGTACTGGCGTAATCATTGTACACATCACCATATTCAATCTTCAGCCGTCTAAGAAGATCATCCGCAATAGATACGAAATCACGAGCTGCATATTTAACTTCATTCAAAAATTTCTGATCAGGCACTAAAGGATCATAAATATCTTCTACCATTTTCTATTCACCTTGTATCATTGGCGGATAAATAATTTGCTGATTCTGATCCTGTCCACCAACAGAATACGTAATATCAAATACTATACTAGATCCAACGCCATCTTCATACTTTAATTGAGTAGGAATAACACTTATTATTGTAACCCATGGTATAAATGTCTCTATCGCAGATATAATCATACTGGATAATCTAACTTGTTGGATTGGAGTCATGTTCGAAAAAACAAAATCATGAATATTTACTCCAAGATCTATATTCATAACTCGTTCTCCAAGTCCAGTTAATAACAATCCAATTATATTCGAAAAACTATAGTTATCTGGATTTTCTAATTCTGGAAACCCAACATTTCCAAGCTGAAACGGAAATTTCAATGTTTTAACTATATCAACATCATCGATTGATGGGACCGTATTCACTATAGCCATATAAAATCTCCAAACGAACTCGAGTTCGTTAATCTAATGGACACGATTGTCCCCTTGGCAATTCAGGTTTCTTAGGTATCGACGGAATACTAAACGGTGCCTGAGGTACTGGAATAGCCAACTTTATCGATATTACATTTTGATTTATACCACTTGCAGATTTTGGAACACTTGGCCTCTTAGGAATTGCTGGTAAACCAAATGGTGCCTGAGGTACTGGAATAGCTAATTTCAATTTAGTTTGTTTTGTAGATATACCTATTACACCATCTGGAGCACTATATAATGCAGGTAGATTCGGTAACTTCGGAACAGCTGGAAAACCAAATGGTGGTTGTGGTATTGGAATAGCTAATTTTATTACAGAAAATATCGGTAGTTTACAATTACTCATGCTATAAAAACTTTCTCACTCAGTTCTTTGTATAATAATACAGGAGGTGTTCCACCTGGTGTTGTTGGACTACCAGGCATTGTTGTTGTGTGCTGATGAATCAACCCCCATCCAAGAGCAAACTTGTTTCCTCGTATAACAGGCTCAGATGCACCTTTCCCAAGCATAACCGTTCCTGCATTCGCTGAAAATTGCTTATTTGCATCTGCAACAACATTGTCTCCTGTTAATACAATGTCTTTTCCGTCAATACCAATTGCACCTCCAGATTTAGTTGATATAGTAACTTTATCATCCCCCAAAAATATCATTGATAAAACATTACCATTTGAATCTAATGTCTGAAGTGAAGTTTCGTTATCTTCAGCATTCATATATAGAGATGAACCATTGCCATTTGTAATTATTGTATGACCCTCCTTAGTCATACTAATAAATTGAGGCGTTGGGTCACCATCTCCATCTCCTCTTGCAACTGTTATTTCTAAATTATCACTGTCATCATTGAATCTTATAAAATGACCCGATTTTGTCCTAAATCCACGTTTGGATGGACCTTTGTTTTCAGCATCATCTGAATAAAAAGTGTCCGATGAATTTCGTTTTGTCAAAAAACCACCCATATATATTGGTTTCCTTGGATCTCCATATTCAAATTGAACCCAAACTAATGTCCCTTCTTCGGGTGGATAGAAAATACCAGTCATTTTACCATTTCCATCCTCACCTAATCCGTTGGCACATGGAAGCATCCAGTATCCTGCCGGAACATCTTCAACCTTGGGCATATTTATTGCCGGACAAGTAGCCCTAATCCTCCCCCTGTTGTCAGGATCCGATGAATCAATTACCCTACCTGGATAAATACCATAATATCTACCGCAAAAACGTTCCAATCCCCTTGTTACATCACCAAGATAATCTCTAAGCCACTCGATTACTTTCATCGCGGCAATTGACCTCCAGCAGACTCTTTCTGCTCACCAGATACCGATTTATATCCACGCCTATGAACACCCAATGTCATATCCCATGTACCAGGAGACCACGAATGTGTCATTCTTTCTATATAATAAGTCCCATTAAATAAAACTCCAGCTCCCCAAAGTTGACATAAATTTCCAACTTTTTCATTTGGAACACCTAAAGTGGATATATCAATATGAAAACCAGGATCTCCCTGTCTTTGGAATTTATTAACCTGATTTTTAAACATCTCTATTCCATTAGGCAATATCGGAGCACTCATAAATGTCCCCAGTTTCCCATCGGCTTTAAACGTATCCGCTATATATTTCTCCATTCCATCCGAAGCCTTAATATCCTGTGGTTCTGTGTTATCAACCTTTCCATCTCTTGCATCATCCTGATCTTCTGATTTAACACTATGCTCTACATCTTTTGCTGTTTCAGTATCAATCCCATATCCATTTGATCCACTTGCAGCTGATGTCGGTATATGCGTAAGCCATACGGTTTCATCAGATTTAGGAGAAAACCCATAACAAGGATATTGATTATTTTCACTATCAACAATACCACGAATAACATATTTATTAACAAATTGATTATCGTTCACGTTTCCAAAAGTAAGATCTTTTTCAGTATGAATAATAATTTTTTTATTATTATTAACTTCTCGTGTTAAAAACGAACAATCATTTTCTTTACATACTATTCTAAATGCCTCCCAAATACCCTTACCATCTAATCCAGCATAAAAATTATATCTGCTATTAAATGAAGTAGTTTTAGGTTCCAATAGTTTCCATGCATTCATATTCAAAGAAGCATTTGGTGTAATATCTATTTCATACCCTAATTCCCTAGCTAAAAGTCTTAGCAACTTAGTTGGATCATATCCTGAATTTTTTAATATATCTTTTGATATTGTATATCCAGATGGTTTCATAGGTATAGTATTAATCTCCAAAGTTCCGGACAAACCATCAGGATTCATACTTAACCCTTTTCCACCAGCTGCCAATACACCATGAGCCCATTCTGTCCAACCACCTGATGCATATCCAATTCTAGTTTTTACTAAATTATTTTGCTTAAATGGAGTAACGGTAGCATCCAAGGCATGCAAAGCGTAATCATATGGCATATCAATTCCAACCAACATTCCACCTATTGTCATATTTGCATCCCAACTCATTGTTACGGATGTCAAAAATGGATAAGATGTTGATCCCCAATGCCATTCTTCTCCGTTTTCTGGATCTTTTATTATAACTTGAGCAACTGGATCTATAAATCTTATTTTCATTTTGAAATATAATCCTGTGATTGTAGCAACAAATAGGTGTCTATCCAATTACTAGATGGAATTTTTATTTTCCTACCTTTGTACAATTGAACATCTGGTAAGTCCAAACTATTTCTAGCGGCTATAACCCAATATAATTCTACTCTATCACTTCCCCAAAATTTACCAGCAATTTTATCTAACCTTTCGTCAGGACCGGTTATTATATATGTAAATTCTTCTTCTTCAACTCCATTCCAGTTTGGCATTTCAAACATAGATCTAAATCTTATTAAACTACCAACTTCCTTATCATAAACCAATTCTTCTGGCATAAAATTCATATACGAAAATGGACCAGATCTTAAAAGGTTTTTTCTAGGATTCGGATCTATACCAATTGACATTATAATCCTCATCAACTAGGTGGTGGAGCAGTTGTAACCAATCCTGTATTTCCAGAAACGGATTTACTACTCATAATTGAAGTTTGCTTTACATTTTCATCTAATATTCTTTTTAGAAGTTTTCTTGTTTGTGCTCCTTCATTCGAAACAGCCAAAACAACACTTGCAAGACCAGGAACACTCAATGCTGCCTCTAAATTTTTCTTAACATTTACATCTGCATTAGAATCTACTGTCGTCTCTATATCCATACCAAGATCTCTTATTATAGATTTGGCAACAGAAGCTAAAAATGTTTTTTGTTCGGCAAGATCTCTCATCTTGGTAGCATATTCATCTATTGTCATTATCACTGATTCATTCAACGCTGAATCAACTGCACTTCTAATCATTTCTGTACTAGACGTAACACCAAGAGCGAATTGTTCCATTGTCCAATATCCACCACGATAAACAGCATTATTCTCACCCTCTCCAGACAGTGGACCGCTTTTTATTGGAGATCTTGACATTCCACCTTCAGCAGCATACCCGAATGATTCATCTATTTTTTCTTTTGAATTATCAAGTGTACTTGTCACTCCATCAACAAAAGCATTCGCTGTAGTTTCTCCACCTCTCGTAACAGGTTCAGTATCCCAATTAACCCAATCCATTCCTAATGATGAATCAATGGATTGCTGTGATTGTTTTATCTTTTTAATTGTACTAGTTGTTTTCGGTGCCGATGCCCATGCAGCACCAGCCGCAAATGGACCAGCAGACATCATCCCCATATTTTGTATTAATCCTAATGCCCCTTCTTGTTCTTTTATAACACTTTTATTTTTAGATGTTATTTTTTCAATATCCCTTTTACTCAAATCAGAAACATTAATCTCTCCCCGCCTAATCTTTTCAGCCATATCAAGAGCTTTTTCTACATCAGTCTTCCAAAATTCATCCCAAGCCCATTTTAAACCATCTAAAAATATTTGGCCTATTTTAGGAACATAATCCTCCATAAATGGAATTATTGCTTTATCCCAAAAACTCATCAATTTAGGTGATATTTTTTTATCCCACACATCAATAAATTTATCAGAAAAATCATCCCATAAACCATTTACCATTTTCTTAAAATTAGAAAACATATCATAGAATGGACCAAGAATATCCTTTGCAGAAGTATCATCCAATGCAAACAATGATCCAATACCACCTGCAGCAATCAACGGTCCCAATGGACCTGTCATTCCAAATAACTGCATAAGCGGTGCTAACTCAGATCCAAATTGTTTAACAGTATCAAAAACCAAACCTGCCTTAGCTCCAAATTTTGAAGCGTTCTCAACACCAACTCCTGTAGACTCAGCAATAGAAGAAAATATACCCCCTATTCCCATTTGCTTAAATCTAGACAGTGCATTAACCCATGGTCCCCATGTCTCATCTGATCCAAGGGCTTTTATCTCCTTACCAGCTTCTCGCATACCTCTTATTTGCTTTTTAACAATTCCCCTAACATCACCCCTGGCAATACTTCGTATGGTTGTATCAAATGATAATTTAGCACGATCATATGTTTCCTGAAGTGTCAATCCAGAACTATAGGCATCTTTTCCAAATTGCCTCAAAGATCCGCTCCCCTTTATGGCTAGATTTGCCATCTTATTCAACGCATTTGACCCTTGAATAGTATTCGCTGCCAGGTATGATAATCCAGCTGCCCCTTCCCCAAGTGCTCCACTCAAATCAGACAATGCCCTCTGAACCTGAGGTGAAACATCATCACCAAAACGAGTATAAATATCGTTTATTTTTTTCATTCCAGCAACAGTATCTCTACTACCAATAGAAATTATATTTCTCGCTTCATCAAATCCAACCCCAAGACGCATCAAATATTTAAGCAAAGGATTATCCATTAATGCTTTGTTATTTCCTATACTTAATGCCTTTTGTATTTCAACATCCTGCTCAGCAAACATTCTAGCAACGGTATTTGCCTTTGTTATGGCCTCTTCTTGAGTATCCCCCATTTCCCTGAATACACCAGACATCCTAGCTGAAGATTCCATTAACTTAATTATCTCATCGGACGATCTTGCCATACTTGGTGGTAATGTCTTAAACAGTTCCCCAAGCTCATCCAATTGAACTTTTGCATTTTTCAATGCTCCAGTTCCAGTTCCAGCAGCCTTACCAATAGCTACCAGATTATCTAACATTTTAGCTGCTTCTTTTGGAGAAGCCTGCCAACTAGTCGTCATATCACCAAGAATTGCAGTAAATTCAGACATTGGAACATTAGTAGTCTGAACAATTTTAACCCAATCCTTAGTAGACATACTCAATGATTCCATTGCTTCTTTTGCACCTTTGTTTGCAATAAATATAGATCTCATTGTTTCGGCAACAGCATCAGCAGACGTATTCATACCATATGCCATACCAGCAGCTTGGCTAGAAAACTTTGCCATCTCTTTTGATGATAAATTTAATGATGCAGCAATTGGCTTTGTGGATTGCATCATTCCGACCATTGTAGCTTCTAAACTATTAGTAAGATCTCCAGTTTCTCCGGTCAAACCTCTCATTTGTGATGCTATGTCGGCAACATTAAATTTCATAGCAATATCTGACATTTTTCTAAATGTTTTCTTGGTTCCATCATATAATTTCTTAAAAGATCCACCAATTGCAGAAACACCCATTCCTATTCCACTTACGACAGCATTAAAACCAGTTATCATCCCAGAAAAAACAGATTTTGAAACACCTTTTATTGATAACAATGTAGGTTCAAGTCTTTTATACTGTATTATGACTCTCCCTATCATGTGGCCAGTTCCTAAAGCCCATTTTTCACTTTTTTTGGCCATTGAATCTACCATGTTCTTATAGGTATCTGCCATTTTTTCGAACATTTTAGACATTCCGTTATCGATAGCAGATAATTCAAAACCCATTCCGAGAAACATGTTCACCTCACAAAAACGAACTCGAGTTCACTATCTATTTTTTCTTGGTCTTGCATTAAAACCAATATTTTTTTGAACATTTGCCTGCGATCTATCTTGTACATATTTTTTATCAACTAACCTTTTACGCCTAGAATATGGAATATCCATTATGGCCCAATAGGATTGCCCTTGTTTTTCCATCAAATAATAAATCTCTTCCTCAAGGACACCTATTTGGCCGATGGGAAGAAAAAACTTGGCTGAATATCCAGCTTACTTTCCCATTGGTGAGAACATCTCTCACATTCAAATTCCACATTGGTATCAATATTTTCCTCTTTTTTATCAAACAATGTCCTAAGCTCAGTTCTATCCCTCAATGAAAGATCCATTAGCATCCCAAGACTTTCTTTATATTTGTTTTTTCTATCTAAATTATTTCCATCTATAGAATAGATCCTAGACATTAGATTCAATGTCATCAAATTACTATCTTTTTCTTTTTTTCTCTGTCTTGTAAGCCATTCCTCGTCATCAACACTGATAACATGCCATTTGATTATTTTTCCACTTGTCAACTCACTGGTAATATCACGTTCCATCCTGTTCGGCATTGGTGATATGTCTATTTCAGATAGATTAATTGTAACATGCTGTCTTGTATTACAACTTGGACATATAACATCACAGTCATAAAAATCACCAAGTGAAACACGTCTTAGAGTTAAAAATATGGCCATTCTGTCTTGTGCTATAAACTCACAAGCTGCTTTTCTTAATATATTCTTATCAGATATAGAACCAAGCTGGACCAAACAGTTACCAATTATTCTATTTAGCCTAGTTACAATAGGTCCTCGAGTTGCCAATAACTCTTCTTCTGGTCCCTTCATCTCCCTAAGTATAGCATTAATATGAAGTTCTCCATCGTATATATACCCAGCTGGCAACTCAACAGCCATGCAACCAGGATAAACATCTAATACGTTACCCTTTGTCTTATCCAACACAATTTTTTCTTCTTCATTTGACATTTTCTATCTCTCCACTCTCTTCTATTTTTAACAACTTATATTTCTCCCTAACTCTTCTTTCTGTATAATCCAATATCAATTCCCTTATTACATCTGAAACACTTCTCCCATCTTCAGCACATTGATTTAAAAACCTCTTGTACACTCCATCTTTAATCTCAACATTCAACCTTGGCATATAAAAACCTTTCAAAACATCAGTTTCTTGAGTAAATATAACACTTTTTTGATAATATAATCAAACACTTTACACTTTTTTACTAATTTATGTTGACAAACTCAATATTACGCCTTAACCTTCATATAGATAGTCGATGAGATTTCGACGAAAGGATAAAAACAAAATGCCTAGAGATATAACAATTGAAATAAATACTCATAATCATTTTTTCAAAATGTATCCATCAACAAATATGGGAAGAGATAAATTTGAATATTGTTATGGAATAGGGACCCAATCTGTAAATGTTAAAAAAACCATTCTTGTTTCAACTCTGAATCATTTTTTGTCCCAAAATATGAATGTAGTAATACAAGGAATGGACAAATAAAATGAAATATCAATCCAGATACATAGCCTATGCAAAATCAAATAACAATACTCCAGAAAAACAACTTGAAATTGACGCACATAAATATCCTGGAGGTAAAATGTCAGGGTTTATAGTTTGGATTTCTGATATCAGATCTGAATGGTCAATGAAAACAAATGAGATCCCAAAACACGGATGGAGCAAAGAACAACACAAAAAATTCGATCAATGGTTAAACTCTAAATTTCATATTTAAAAGAGGTATAAAATGAAAGCATCCCAAATACAGCTTTATCAAAAAAACGATAAAAACAACACTATAACGGGCTTAGTTGATAAATTCGGATATCTCTATTGCCCAGAATGTTGCATAAAAAACAACCGAGAAGGATCTCCAGTTTGGATAATGAATAGCCATCTTATCAAATCAAATAAAGAAAATTGTGAAGGCTGCAACAAACCCATCTATGTCGCATGGTAGGTAAAAATGGGATACTGGCGAAAAACAAAAACGGAAATGAATGGAACAGGTGGTGGTAGATGGACCACAAGATCTGAAGCCAAGAAATCATCCAAAAAGATACGACGCAAAAATGACAAAAAAACCTGCAAAGACTTCTAATAAGATCCCAAAATCATCTTTATCCATTAAAGATGCTCAAATGGATCCAAACTGGGGTCAATGCCTAGCCTATGCAGAACATGAAATAGAATATTGGATTGGAATTGATGGTTATTCTTACGATGACATCATAAACCTATCAATATATTTTGTGGAAACACAGAAAGGATAAAAAAATGGTACGTTTCGATAACCCACAAATGGAAGAATTATGCAAATTCCTCCTAACAGATCCCAAGGAATATCGACTCAAAATTATAGGTCATTCCCTCATTCCAACAAGAAAAGAACAACTTGAATATCTAGAACAACAAGAAGCAGATGCCCAAGAAAACCTCTTCAATATCAGAAAAGCAATCTCAATCGGAAGAATGGCCATGCTACTAAACGCCAAACTGAAAGATGATGATGAAGAAGAATGAAAAGCCTAAATTTATTAATTATAGATGATGATATCGAAGTATCCCGCATGCTATCTCGGGCATTGAAAAGATACTGGAATACCATAGAAGTTAGACACAATGCGAATGATGGTCTTAAAGCCATAGAAAGCGGAAATTTTGACATTGTTCTAACAGACTGGGATTGTCCCAATGAAAATGACGGCATGAAGATAATACAGGAATCCAATATACCTGTTGTAGTTCACACTGGAAATTCAACTGTAAAAAACCATCTATCTGATATTCTATCTGATATTCCAGTTATTGAAAAGCCATCAGATATCTTAGAAATCAACAGAACACTTGAAGATACTTGGAAATCATTGTGGTTCTCTTGATAAAGATATCGTGGAAATAGTCCAATATCTTACTTCCTAAAAAATTCAACCAAACATTCAACCAAAAAATGTCTCAACTTATTAATAGACGCTTCATCTTCAATTCCATATCTATCAAGAGATGCCCTTGTCCTAGGATTATATATCATGTTATCAACAAGTTTTTCTGCAGCACCATTAGATATACCCTCGTTAATTATTCTCTTTGGATTATCAAGACCAATATAATCAAATAATTCTTCAACCTTCATTTTTCAGATCCATTTATCGGAGGTATTACCCCAGATTTATCGTCTGGAAAAAAGTAATGCTTACCTCGAATTGTTCGCCATACTCCCTTTTTACCCTTTACAATATAACGCTTTTCTTTCATTTCTCCTATAATCGTAACATTATCAACCGAGATCACTTCATATATTCCCGGTTTCTTCTTCTTCTTCTTTTTACTAGAAGATCCATCTGAAGTTACAAATACAAATCCAGATGGACGCCTAACCATTCCTATTGGTTTTATTACACCAGCTATATTTGCAGATGAAGTTGTCATCACTTCTCCTTAATATATTTTGACAATATAACAGGAAATTCTTTTATTATTTTATTTACAATATTCCCTGGATCATCACCCGGAGGTACTTGCATATACAATTTTGACCATCTATCAGCTATATATTTAGCACCATGTATATCCATAGTAATTTTAGCAATAGTATCATCGAGATCAGATCTAAAATTATAATCTGGTTTACCACTTTGGAACATTGGTGTTTGTACTTCAAATGCTACTAAATAACCACCTTTGTTTTTTCCAACATCATTATACTGAACAACTATTCTAACTGGATACTTGACATCATCTTTAATCAATGAGAATCCAGATACACCCCAACCATCAGAACCAATATATGAACCAGTTTTTATACCATCTATTCTCCCAATGGCTTTCATCAGTGATTTAGAAGCTGATCCTGACATTTTCATTCCATCAGATATTTCCTTCTTTACATTCTCTTCAAATATTATATCTGATTCATCATCCTGATCATCATCGAAATCAATATCAAACGATTCAAATATCATACTCTTAACGCGTCTAATTCTACGCATATACATACTATTAAATTGACGCTCTTGCTCGTTATCCATTTTATCAATTTCATCGTCCATCATATTATTCATATCAGATAAATATTTCTGAAATTTGAATAAATTACTCCCCTTCATTCTCTTTAACACCGACATAGACAAAGAAATCAATACTTTCATTGCCGCTAAATTAGAAACATCATCAGAAATACCTTCGTTAATATTATTATCTACATCTTCTGTCTTTGAACTCTTTTTAAATAAATTACTAATTTCCTTGTCAGCAACAGAAACATTTTTATCCAATAATTTTGATTTACCAAGTAAACCATCAATAGAAGATTCCATTTCTTTAATGATGGAATAAGTTACTTCTACTTTTTTCCTTGATTTAGTTTTTTCACCCTGAAATGTACTGTTCAAAGCATAGTGATAAACACCATCCAACGAAATAATGGCACTTTTTGCTTTCGATAATCCTAAGATTAAAGCAGACACATGCTTTCCAATACTATTTGGAATTGTTGCTTCAGAAATAATTCCATCTTCTTTAGATAATATTCCATCTATCGCTTCCGCTAACATATTCAATTTTGACATTTTAAACTCCTATTTTACCGGTCTCAGAACAACCTTAGCCCCATTTTTAGTCTTGATAACATCAACGAACTCGAGTTCGTCCATATCCCGAAACCGCTTTGCAACATGATTCCCAATAGACATAGAATGTCTACCCTCTAGAATCATTCTCAATGTTGAACGCCCTCCCTTATATACAACTTCAAAAATATACCTATCAATATCTCGACCCTTTGTTGCACGTTCACCCATTGATTTCAAAGATCTAAACAACCGACGTTCATCATTGGATAAAAATTCTTCTTCTGTAATTTTTCTATCAGAAATAAATCTTGATAAATCATTTAAATATTTAGTCATTTAAAAGATTCCTTTTCTAATATTTACAAAAACAATATAGATTAACATGAAAATATTCATCCCATTACCAAGCCATTTCTTATCGCTTTATCTTTAACAGGATTTACTTTTATTTTCTTAAACAATCTATTCATAGATGAAATCCTCACTGTTCCATCAGCAGTCATATAAACCCATTTCATCATATTTTTTATATTAGAATGAAATTCACCAACTGGATCTATATTACTTTTTATCCACAAATCATTTCTGTACCAAAAACCGAATATATTTCTACGCCATTCTATCCTAATAAGAATATTAAGATTTTCATCCTCTGGAACATATATGTATACCCTAAACCATCCAACTTCATCAGTTTTATCATTAAATAATTTTGAAACGAATAACATAAGATATCCACCACCGAACATCCTTGGAACTGGTGATACAAATGCATTTCTTGAAAACCTATTGGGTATATAACTTCTGAAAAATGCCATTAATTTAATAGCAATATCTTTTCTAAGCAATATAGGTGTTGACTGTTCCATTTATTATTCTAATAACTCTTTGTTATCTTTTAACTCTTTGTTATCTTTTGGTGATGACTCTATATTTTTATTTTTCTTCTTACCTTGACTTCCAGCATCAGCAATACCTTGACCAACAAGATATGTTGCAATTAAACCAATAATCTTATATTGAGTTTCTTCAGTTATACCTAATTTAAATCTATCATTAATCATTAAAAATACAACTGTCAAAACTGTTATAATCAATTTTCTAGAAACCAACTTATCAAACTTTTCCATGTCTATACACCTTTCATACTGGATCCAATAACGTAAATTCAGTCATAGCTTCTGGCTGAACTTCTAATTCTGACAAACTAACCTCTCCACTTTTCGCATCAAAATCAGATGCACCCTTATATCTTACTGGTATGCAATTCCATAACAACCATGCCTTACCAGGTAGAAACAAACCAGCATCTGTTGGCAATTGAATGCCATCCAACGGAGATTCAACATCCCCTCTAGCAATAGTATTCAAAGCATGAGAAGAAATTCTTGGATTAATATCAACTAACTTTATATTAGTAAAATGAATTAGCAATAGATGTCTATTTGTTACTTCTAAACCTGTTATGGCTCTATACATCCATTCCCACATGCTGTCATCGAATCCCCTTACTCCCCTCGTCAAAGTAACAGAGCTAACTTGACCACCATTATAAGCATATTTTTTGAACATTGAATTCAATTGCTTTATGGTATCAACTTCAGCTGTATATTCTGGAACAGTAATATTTGAAAAACCAAGGAATGGAGTACCCAATACATAAAATGGACGAGCTAAACTAGGAATAACATCAAATAACCAGAATCTATGTGTTTGCATAAAATCCAATATGCGATTTCTGGCCATTTATATCATTCTCCTTATATATCATGAATATTTTATATCAAACTTCTCAACGGCAATATCAACTTCAGCCAATGAAACATCTCCAGCTGTAGAATCTAAATCGCCATTTGGTTTTGCTCTTGTAGCGAAACATTCACCGCACTCTATCCTTCTAATTGTATCGCCAACTGTAGCAGATGTAGCCAAGTCCATTTCAGATCTCTGATAATGATAAATTGTAACATCAGCTCTATATTCATCACCAAGTATTGATGCCATAACCATATCAAAGAATGCCGTATCCCTTTTCGTAACACCTCGCATTAGGGTAAGATCAGATACGGTTGGAACACCTGGATATTTTTCAGTCCACCTTGATATCCCTTCCCTGTATTCACTGGCTTCAACCGACAACTCAGGAATAGTAACAGACTGAAAACCAGCCTGACCATTGGTCTCATGACCATCCCTATCAGATTGAATAGCTGGTTGCAATGGATCTCCATCACCATTGTTAGCAACAACATGATATCTGAAATTCTGCATAAAATCTGTGTTTGCTGCCCTCATTTTATAAAACTCCTTATGTCCTTACCATTCCTGGTGGTCTATTATCCCTACCTAATTGGATAGCAGAATCAAATACATCAGATGCCCATCCCCTATCCAAAATTATCATTATTTTACCAAACGATGACAAGTTACCAGTTCCAACAATTTTAAAACTGCATCCAGGTGCAACTAATAACCCCAAATCTCTCCAATCGTGATATGCATTACCCGATGAAATACTAGCACTACCTGAAAAAATATCATGTGATTGTCTATCAGTAATAAAAAAATCAACGGCTGTTATACCTGGAACACTCATCAAAACACTTCTAATTTTAAAACCATTCCAAGCATCATCCTCTAAAATATTAACTAATCCTCCATCAGACAAACCGGAAAACTGACGATATCTTCCTCTTCGAATACTTTCATTAGAATCCAATACTCCTTCATATGTTACAATTCCATCAACGTCACAAGTGGCACCAGATGACGAACCAGTTATAGTTAATCCATCACTTGGTGCAACACCCGTATCCAACGAAATAACCATATTACCAGTTAGTCCACTATCGACTATACTAATCAAATACCCAGTTCCACCTGTCCATGTCAACGCCTCATCAACTGTAAAATTGGTACCAACATTATTATCAAAGTCAAAAGAATATCCCTCTCCAGTTGGTTCAACACCAGATATACTAGACCCAATAATAAAAGTCTGAACGATTACATTAGGTATTCTTTTTATTTCACTCATTACATTATCCTATTTAATCTGTGAGTGATTTCTGTTGGAATCTGAACACAATAAACTCAGCTGGTTTATTTGGAGCAATACCAACATCACAAAATACCAATCCCTGATCAACTGTATTTTGAGGATTATTCGACCTATCACATATTACGAAAAACGCTTCTTCAGGACTATTTCCAGCAAAATATCCGGATTGGTACCTACCAAGCAAGAATGCTACAACCTGAGTCCTTATGGCACTCCACAATGATGACCCATTGTTTTTAAATACATGCAAATGTGTACTGTTAAATATTGACTTCTCAATATACATAAACAATCTTCTCATTTGTATGTACGGCCACTCACCACCAGAAATATCAAGCGTTCTAGCTCCCCAAACAGCTCTTCCGGTATGTGGCCAATCAACCAATGCGTTTATTTTGTTATCTTTATAAATTATTCCAACCTGTTCTGGTGTTAGATCAACTTCCAAACCTGTTGACCATCTAATCGCACCTTTCTCCGTTCCAGCTGGAGCCTCTCCAACATTACGAGTATTGTCTGTTCTCGCATATATACCAGCAATATGACCACCAACCGGTATATCTTGATTAATTCCAGTAACAGGATCGGCTATTTTTATATGCGGATAATATAAAGCTGCATATGATGTGTACTTATTCAATTGGAATTTCTTCCAATTTACAGATTCTTGATAAGTCAATCCATGGGGAACCGTCAAAATCACAAATTTATCTTTTACCAATTCAGCATACGTAATCAAAGCATCTGCAACATATGTATCTGTTTGAAAATCAGCTGCTACCAATTGCATCATTGCATTAACTTGACCAAACGCATAAATTCCTTGTTGATCAACTGCCAAATCCGGACCAACAACATCATCGCTCGTAACTGATGTCCCATCAGATCCATTTGCTAATATAGCCGATATTTCAGAACTTGGATTAGTATAATAACTAGCAGTTTGAGCATAAGCCCCAACAGGTGCAGCAGCAGGATTACCCTCTATTTTCCAAGTTAAATCCACCACTCCAGTGGTATAGCTAACTGTATTTACACCTGAAACCAAATTCAGAGAAAACTTCTGAGGATATCCGGTTGCCTGGTCTTCTGACATCAACATATTACCATCAGAATCATCCTCTAACGCTACAGGAACAGCATAAACACAACCAAACATTATATTTGAACTTAAAACGGCATTATCAGAACCCCATGCCGTAACATCTTGAATAGTAATCTGATTTGCAACAGTACCAGTGATCCCAGTTATTTGACCAGTTGTATAATTTATTGTTGCCAGGGAACCAGCAACACCATCCCATAAATTACCAGAACCATCATCGATAACAGTAACAACACCAGCAGATGCCAAAGTTAACTGCATAACAACAGTACCAGGAATTATCTGTGCCGGAACAGATGCACTCCCTGGTGAAACCACTGTTTCATCTCCTCCAGCATCTCCGATTGATGTACCTATTTTTGTGGAAGGTTCAATTACAGTATACAAATCACCTGTAGTCCAAGTTACAGCACCACCCGTTAAAACACCCGTTATTGTAGTAGCGGTATTGGCTGTAATAATAGCTGATGCACCCTGTGTTATATTAACAACAACTTTACCAGCTAAATTATCAACTGCTCCACCTCCAGTAAAATTAGCCGAAGTATCCGTAAGAACAGCTGCACTTGATGTTGCAGACCCACTCACTGAAACCAATCCATCCGCCATCTGAAAAGACATTCCAAGTGTCATCTCAAATGGAGCATTTGCAAGAGTATATTCCCAACCCTTTGTTGTTCCATCATAGTCAACAGGAGGTGTTGATGTGCTACCCTGGGGAACCTGTGTATCAGAAACACTCTCAGATGTAATTTGAGTACCAGCAAGCGCAGTTGGATTTTCTCCGTTACCATAATCCACAACTTCAATATAGTCCGATCCAGCACCATCGGCATTTATAACTGTGGTGATAAAATTGGGATCATCTGCATCATTAAATACTAAATCAGCCCATGTTTCTACAATAGACCAATTCCTATTGGTCGCATCATAATTCACATCCTCTTCTACGATTACAGTAAACCTTGTCCATCTTGCTTCCGCCTGAACAAGATAATCATCACTACCAGGAAGGATTCTTACCCTAAAATAATTTCCAGCTAACCCTGGCCAAGCCATCCTGAATCTGAAAATATTATAACTGTAATCAGCAACAATATAATCAGTACTACCAGTAAATTGAGTTGGATCTGTTAATTCAATATGAATTTCACCGGTATCTTCATCAATAGAACCACTTCCACCAGAAGCTGATGCACCAGAATTTGCACTATCGAATGATATTACACCACTAGCATTAGCAGTGAATACATTTTGCTCTGTTGGAGTTCCTGAGTTTGTAAAAGTAATAGATAATGTAGCAGGAATAACAGGAGAATTATCTAGGGACAAATCATAAACACCAGAACCTTGTGCTGTGTTTGAAACAGATTCCGACGCTACTACAGCAGCAAAATCCCAATATGCTGTTTCTGAATCACTGGCCACTACCCTTACAAAATAAAGAATTTGACCGCCATTAGCAAAAAAAGCAAATGCCTCGTGTGCAGATAAACCCTTCTCCGTAAAACTACCAAATCTTCTGGAAAATTCTTGAAAACTTGTCGATATCACGGGTTTGTTTATTGGACCCTTCGTTGAAAAACCAATTAGACCAAGATTTGATGTGGAAACACCATTGATCGGCCCAGGACCACTTGGAACCTCTTGAATATATACACCAGGATATGTATAATCAGTCATATTTCACTCCATGTTGATAAAGCCGACTTATCGGCGTCTCTTTTTACCTTCCTTTGATTTATATTCGCCCAATGGCAACTCTTCAGCTTTATCAACATCACCAACGTTTTCTTTATCTTCTTCTAAATCTTTACCTAATGTCTCTTCACCATCTGTTAATTCTACAATTTTACTTGATGGAAGAACATCTTTAGATTTTGTTACACCTTTTTCCGCTATCGATTTAGCCATATCAGATTTAACAACAACATCTTCTACTCTCT
>Ga0307423_1000518_pt1 | contig 26006 bp, 23 predicted proteins | sample SalMarWE160310MG_FD_202154 | JGI IMG/M metagenome (GOLD analysis project Ga0307423, IMG submission 202154) | Salt marsh sediment microbial communities from the Plum Island Ecosystem LTER, Massachusetts, United States - WE1603-10 | ecosystem: Environmental > Aquatic > Marine > Intertidal zone >... | reverse complement strand
CCGTGGTTTATTTGATGAATCAGGATGTTGATTTAGTAGCTAAGGATTATTATGATAAAGGGATTCATCATCAGGAACAGATTGACAGAATTAACAGAGCCAATGCAATTGGTGATGAAGTGAGTATAAATTTAGAAAATGGATTTATAAAATTAACGTTTCCAAAAGCATTCGTACATGAAAAAATAAGCGGGTCTATACAATTTTATCGTCCTTCCGATTCAAAAAGAGATTTTACGGTTCCACTGACAATCGATACAAACGCCCAACAGATTATTCTTACAAAAAGTATAGATAAAGGTTATTGGAAAGTAGAACTAAATTGGACTCAAGATTCACTTGAGTATTATAAGGAAAGTTCTATTGTAATAAATTGATTTTATGTCACCAGAAATTTTAACATCATTCTTTGTAGGACTATTCGGAAGTTTTCACTGTATTGGAATGTGCGGCCCTATTGCTATTGCACTTCCAGTTCCCAGATCAAATAATCTGTCTTTTTTTACGGGAAGATTATTATATAACTTAGGAAGAATTGCAACGTATTCTTTCCTTGGTGCAGTTTTTGGATTGTTAGGTTCGCGACTGGTTATTTCAGGTTTTCAACAAAGTGTTTCAATTACGCTTGGCGTAGCGATAGTAATTGCTGTTTTAATTCCCCCAAAGTATAAAGCAAAAATTTCACAACATGGAGTTGTTCAAAAAATCACAATGCCTTTAAAATCCGGTATAAGTGAATTATTTAAAAGAGGAACTTTTTCCGCAATGTTCCTAATTGGCTTGTTAAATGGTTTTCTTCCTTGCGGATTAGTATATGTTGCTTTAGCTGGAGCTATTGCAAGTGGTGATGCAATATCAGGTTCTGCGGTTATGATTTTATTTGGACTTGGAACTTTTCCAACAATGTTTGCAGCTACAATTTTTGGAAAATTTATTAATCTGAACATAAGAAGAAAAATTTCCAAAGCTATTCCTGTTTTTGCTTTAGTCCTTGGCTTACTTTTTATCTTGCGCGGAATGGGATTAGGAATTCCGTATTTATCTCCCAAAATATCTGCTCAAGTTGTTAATGAATCAAATATGGATTGTCATTAGCCATAGTTTTATCAGCCCAATCCGTTGCAAATAATTCATATATTTGTACTAATTTATTTATCTGATATTTATGCGTAAGTGGAAAAAAATAGTCATTGGTTTATCTTTTGCATTCATTATTACTTTTGTAATTGCTGGATGGATATTCCATGTGATGCTAACATCCTCGTTGCCTCAGTACAAAGGTGTAATCTCTTCTTCTAAAATCTCCTCCGATGTTGAAATATATAGAGACAGCCTTGCTGTGCCATATATAATTGCTCAAACTGATGAAGACGCAGCTTTTGCATTAGGTTACTTGCACGCCCAGGAAAGATTATTTTCGATGGATCTAGTACGAAGAGCTGGTGAAGGTAGATTAAGTGAGGTACTAGGTGAGAAAGCACTTCCATTTGATAAGATGTTTCGTACAATTGGATTAGAAAGAAATATTGAGAAAAATTTAAGTAAATATGATCCAACTGTTATGCGAATATTGCAATCATATTCGAACGGTGTTAATGCTTATCTTAAAGAGCGAAAGGGAAATTATGCAATTGAATTTGATGTGCTTGGTTATCAACCTGAAAAATGGAAACCGATACACAGTTTAATAATAATAAAAATGCTTGCTTGGGAGCTAAATATAAGCTGGTGGACTGATATTTCTTTTGCAGAACTGATTCAAAAACTTGGGAAGGAGAAAGTTTTAGAAATATTACCTGACTATCCTGAAAACGCTCCAACGATTATTGCCGAAAACTTTAAATATTATCGAGAGATAAATTCCTCTTTTGTCGAAACCGATAGAGAATTCCGCAAAATGATGGGATGGACGGGCACACACATTGGTTCAAACAATTGGGTGGTAAATGCAAACAAATCTGTCTCAGGCAAACCAATTATTGCTAATGATCCGCATCTTGCATTCAGTGCCCCGGGGATATGGTATGCTGCCGTAATCAAAAGTAAAGAGTGGAATGTCGCAGGTGTTACTTTGCCCGGAGTTCCTGGAGTTGTAATAGGGAAGGGAGATAATATTTCCTGGGTGCTTACAAATGTTATGAATGATGATTCAGATTTTTATATCGAAAAACTCGATTCATCAAAAACAAAATATTTTATTGATGGGAAATGGCAGAATCTTAATATCCTAAAAGACACTATTAAAGTAAAAGGTGAAAAAGATCAGGTATTAACAATTAAAGAAACTGAGCGTGGTCCAATTATTTCAGACATTTATCCATATAATTTTATTTATAATAAAGATAATTTGCAAAATCCACCAATTAGTATGCGATGGTCCGGGAATGAATTTAGTGACGAAATGTTAGCTTTTTATAAAATCAATAAAGCAAAAAACTGGAATGAGTTTTGTGATGCTGTAAAATATTTTGGAATACCGGGACAAAATTTTGTTTATGGTGATATAGAAGGGGATATTGGTTATATAATGGGTGCGCGAATTCCAATACGAAAAAGTAACAATCCTACGCTTATTTTTGATGGAACGACTTCAGAAAATGATTGGAAGGGATTTGTTCCAACAGAAGAAATCCCGACAATTCTAAATCCATCAGAAAATTTTATTGCATCTGCAAATAATAAAACCTTGAAGAAATTTAAATATCATATATCCAACCTTTGGGAACCATCATCTCGCTTTGATCGAATAAGGGAATTGTTAACATCAAAACAAAAGTTCTCTGTTGATGATTTTAAGAAATTTCAAATGGACTTTGTTTCACCCTATGCAAGAACAATTACTTCATACATTTTAAAATCATTCGAAAACATAAAAGTAAATGATCAAAACCTAAATACTTCATTAGAATTATTTCGCAAGTGGGATTTTGAATTGAACAAATACAGTCAAACTCCGGCAATTTATGCTGTGTTTTTGAAATACCTGTTAAAAAATATTTATTATGATGAAATGGGTGATGATCTTTATAATCGTTTTGTATTTATTGCAAATGTTCCTTACAGAAGTCTACTTCAAATATTGGATAAACCAGGATCAAGTTGGTTTGATGATATCACGACAACTAAGCGTGAGACACGCGATGAAATAATTCGAAAAAGCTTGGCTAATGCGTTGACCTATCTTGAAGAAAAGTTAGGGCAAGATATTACGAATTGGCAATGGGGTAATCTTCACAAGGTTGCATTTAAGCATTCCTTCAGCGGTAATTTCTCTTTATTAGATAATTATATCAATATTGGTCCTTTTGAAATTGGCGGTGATGGAACGACAATCAATAATACAGAGTACTCTTTTGCTAAAAGTGTTGAGGAATACTCGATGTTTAGACATAATGAGTTTGATAATATACTTGGCCCTTCAATGCGCTATATTTATGATTTTAAAAACCCTGATGAATTTTATTTAATTCTTACAACTGGACAATCGGGAAGTGTAATGAGTGATCATTATAGAGATCAAAATCCACTGTGGCTTAATGGAAAATACATGAAAATTAGAACTGATGCAGCTTCAATAAGAAACAATAAAAATGTATTGTTAACTATAAAAAAGATTAATTAAGGTCTAAATTACTCTGCATAACTTTGGGGAACTTTATTATATTAGAATTGTATCCATAAAAAAATTGAATATTGATGAAAGTAATTGAGCATTTAGAAAAAGAAAAAAATCCACTCATAAGTTTTGAATTAATTCCACCAAAACGTGGTGGCGATATAAAAGGTTTGTTATCAGTTCTTGATGATTTGACCAAATACAATCCACCATTCATTGATATTACTTCTCACGCTGCAGAAGTGATTTATGAGGAAACAACAACCGGGATAAAGAAAAAAATTAAGCGAAAAAGACCAGGAACACTTGGTATTTGTGCACTTATTCAGAACAAATATAATATAGATGCAGTCCCGCATGTTTTAACAAAAGGTTTTACGCGAGAAGAAACTGAAGATTTTTTGATTGAACTAAATTATTTGCAAATTCAAAACGTACTTGCTATTCGTGGTGACGATTCAGGTTATGAAAAACCAATACCTGAAGGAAAAAGTAAAAATCAGCATGCTGCAGATTTGGTAAAACAGATAATGAATATGAATAGCGGCAAATATTTGGAGGATAGTTTACTTGATGCTCGCCCAACGGAATTTTGTGTAGGAGTAAGCGGGTATCCTGAAAAACATTTTGAGGCACCAAACATTAAAACTGATGTTAAATTTGTTAAGGAAAAAGTTGATGCGGGTGCCGATTACGTTGTTACACAAATGTTCTATGATAATAAATATTATTTTAAGTTTGTGGAGCTTTGTCGTGAGATTGGAATAAAAGCACCGATAATTCCTGGACTAAAAATATTAACTTCAAGATCACACTTAACTTCTGTACCCAAAAATTTCTATATTAATATTCCCGATGTATTAGCAGATGAAGTGACTGCCGCAAAACCGGAGCATGCTCTTGATATCGGAATTGAATGGGCTGCAAAACAAGTTGAAGAACTATTTAATAAAAATGTACCAAGTGTGCATTTCTATATCATGCAAAACTCAAAACCAATTATAAAATTGATGGAAAGATTGAAAATTTAGTACAATGGTAGAGAAAATTTATAAAGGTAAAAAAGTTAAATGGGGTGTAGCTGGCTGTGGTAGATTTGCTGAAAATTCTTTTTTGCCTGCAACCAAGTTTGCAAGAAAAAGCTCTGTTGCTTCACTCTATAGCAGGGAGTTAAATCGAGCAAAGTCTCTTGCAGATAAATTTGGTGTCCAAAATTCTTTTAATAATTATGATAATTTTTTAAAATCTGATATTAATGCTGTATATATATCAAGCCCGAATTCTCATCATTATGAACAGGTTATTAAAGCTGCGCATGCAGGTAAAAATATTCTTTGTGAGAAACCGATTGCTATGAATTCAGTACAAGCCGAAGAAATGGTAAACGTTTGTAAAGAGAATAATGTATTGCTTGCTGTAAACTATGTTCATCGCTTTCATCCACTTGTCATCAAAGCTAAAGAATTATTACTTGATCAAAAACTTGGTAAACTTGTGTCGATCGATGTTCACTTTAATATTGATTTTCCGCCGGATAATAATTTTAGATTTAAAAAAGATTTAAGTGGCGGTGGTGCTTTAAGAGATATCGGCACTCATATGATCGATTTACTTAGATATTTTGGTGGAGAAATTGAGAGTATAGATGGTGTTGTAGGAAATTTAATTTATCAAAGTGAGGTTGATGATTTTGCACTCGGCACTGTAAAATTTTCTAAAAGCGGCTATGGTAATTTTAATGTTTCATACAATAATAAAAAAGCTTTTAACAGAATAGAAATTCTTTGTCATACTGGTGCTATTGCCATTGATAATTTAATTGGAAGAAAGATATTAGCCCCAAAACTCACAATTCTCTTAGAAGATGAAACAAGGAAAAGTTTTCGTAAACGGGGCAATAAAATGGTGTTTGTAATTAAATCTGTACAGAGATCATTTCTAAAAAATCAAACTCCGCATGCAACTGGTGACGATGGATTAATTAACTTAAAATTGATGGAAGAACTGGAACAAAAATGTCTTCAAAGAAAAAGCTAGTTGAAATTTGTCATAAAGTTTATGCTAAGGGATTTGTCGCTGCTTATGATGGAAATATTTCCGCTCGGACTTCAAACAATACTATCTTAATTACTCGTTCAGGAATTTGTAAAGGGGATGTAAGAGAGAAAGATATCATTGAAATTGATTTGAATGGAAAACCAATTTCCGGCAATCAAAAAATTTCAACCGAACATAAAATCCATCTTTACGTTTATAAGAAAAGAATTGAAATTAATGCAGTAGTTCATTGTCATCCGGTTTATGCAACAACATTTGCACTACTTGGACAGGGATTGGAAAAACACTACTTGCCTGAAGTTCTATTAACATTTGGAAAAGTTCCAGTATGTAAATATGCAACTCCATCAACTAAAGATGTAGCTAAAAGTTTAGAACCATACATAAATTATTCTTGGGCGATGCTTCTTGAAAATCATGGGGCAATTACGTTAGGCAAATCTTTGGATGATGCTTATTTCAGAATGGAAAAACTTGAACACGCAGCAAAAATAATTTATTTAGCAAAATTATTAGGGAAACCAAGAGAACTTTCTAAAAATAATATTAATGATATTTTAAAAATATCTAAATCTACTTACGGGATAATTTCTGATAAAAGAAATATATAATTACTAGAAAATCATAATGGACATAAATTCTAAAGTACTTTTGCTGGTTGGTGGCACATCACCTGAAAGAGAAGTTTCTAAATCAACGGGAAAATCAGTTTATGCAGCCTTGATTGACCTTGGTTATCAAGTTGTTGTTATAGATCCAGCATATGGAATTAATCAGCCGCTTGAAGTTGAAAAATATTTTGAGGAAAAGGATTTTGCTGAAATTTCCAATGAAAATTATCTTGATGCAGTAAATCTAATTGCCCCTAGTGAGATAAATATTGCTTTTTTAGCCTTACATGGTAAATATGGTGAAGACGGAACTATTCAATCTTTATTGGAATTGAAAGGTATCAAATACACAGGATCAAAGGTTTTATCCAGTTCAATTGCTATGGATAAAATTATGTCAAAAATATTATTTGAAGAGTATAAAGTTCCAACTCCTAAATGGTTTCACTTTAAAATAGGTGAACGTACAACTGATGAAATTGACACAAAGATAAAAAAGCAATTTAGTTATCCTGCAGCTATCAAACCAAATGATCAAGGATCTACCGTTGGGTTGACAATATGTAAATCATCAGAACAACTGGATACTGCTATTCATAATGCATTTGAATATTCTGATAGAATTCTGGTTGAAGAATATATTCCCGGAAGAGAATTAACGGTTGCAGTATTAGATAATATTGCATTGCCAGCTCTTGAAATCAGGCCAAAGCATGATATATATGATTATGAGTGCAAGTATACTTCCGGAATGAGCGAGTACATTGTTCCTGCAGCTATTCCAGAGAACGTTTCTAAATCATTACAGGAAATTGCCGTTCGAGCTTCTAAATCACTAAGGTGTGAAGTTTATGCTAGAGTTGATTTTCGTTTAAGTCCTGATAACAGAGCTTATGCTTTAGAAGTAAATACTTTACCTGGAATGACATCTTTAAGCCTTGTTCCCAAAATGGCAAAAGCCGTTGAAATTTCCTTTGAACAACTTGTTGAAAAAATCATCAATTTAAGTTTGAAATGAAATTTATTGAAAACAAAAAAACAAGATTCTATATCATCGTGACTGTGGTTGTATTAGGAACACTTTATTTAATATTTAATAATTATGGAATTGCCAAGTACGCAAAAGTTAAAGGTGATTTAGAAAATTTAAACTTCCGCATCACTCAGCTTGAAGAAGAAAACAGACGATTGGAAGCTGAAATTGATTCCTTAAAACGAAATGTGCCTGCCAAAATTGAAAGAATTGCCCGCGAAAAGTATAATATGATCAGACCAAATGAGAAAAAAATAGAGTTTAAGGCTGAGGAATGACTTTGCTCTGTCATTGCAAATTCCGATTAATCAGGATGTAGCAATCTTTCAAGTTAATTGATAATTATTAATTTCTTTGGAAATTTATACAGAATGCTTTTTATACAAGAGATCGCTTGGTCGAGGATTTCTCACAATGACAAATAATATTATGAATAATAAAATTAATATTCCCACCACGCCACTAGCAGAAAGAATCCGTCCGAAGATAGTAAATGAGTTTTTTGGACAGCAGCATTTATTAGGAGTCGGTAAACCAATTCGCATGATGATCGAGAATGATACTCCGTCCTCTTTTATTTTGTGGGGGCCCCCAGGAACCGGAAAAACTACTATTGCAAGAATCATTGCTAATCAAACTAAAGCTGAGTTTTTTCAAATCAACGCTGTATCGAGCGGGGTAAAGGACATTCGTGCAGTTATAGATATAGGAACACGGAATAAAGAGCTTGAAAAACGAACTATACTTTTTATAGATGAAATTCATCGCTTTAATAAAGCGCAGCAAGATGCATTACTAAATTCGATAGAATCGGGCGTTTTGATTCTAATTGGAGCAACAACAGAAAACCCATCATTTGAAGTGATTCCGGCATTACGTTCCCGTGCAAGAGTTTTTGTATTGGAGGAATTATCAAGACAAGAATTAATTGATATTTTAAATTCTGCAATTAAAAATGATGCTTTTATAAAACAACTTAAAATAAAATCTATTGACAATGATTTTTTAATTTATCTTTCTGGTGGAGACGCAAGAATAATGTTGACTATTCTTGAGGCCTCTTTGATTCAGGAATTAAAGAAAGATGAGATTGTTCTAACCAAGGAAATATTTGAAAATATAGTTCAAAGAAAAAATATTCTTTATGATAAAGGTGGAGAAGAACATTATAATGTAATCTCAGCATTTATAAAGAGCATTCGTGGCAGTGATCCCGATGCAGGATTATATTGGTTGGCAAGAATGTTAGAAGGCGGTGAGGATCCTTTATTTATTGCGAGAAGATTAATTATCTTGGCTTCTGAAGATATTGGGAATGCATCTCCAAATGGTTTAGTACTGGCAGAGGCTGCGTTTAGTGCTATTGATAAAATTGGGATGCCGGAAGCACGCATAATCCTTGCTCAATGTGTTACTTATCTAGCCTCATCACCCAAAAGTAATGCTTCTTATCTTGGAATTGAAGGGGCGCTTAGTGAAGTAAGGAAAAATCCACTCAACGGAGTTCCAACACATTTGAGGAATGCACCCACTAAGTTGATGAAAGAAATTGGTTACGGAAAAAATTATAAATATGCTCACGATTTTGAAAATCATTTTGTTGAAGAAAATTATCTCCCTAATGAATTAAAAAACAAGCAATTTTATTTTCCTACAGAAATCGGGCAGGAGAAAAGATTAAAAGAGTGGCTTAAGTTTTTGTGGAAGACTAAAAAAAATTATAAATGATGAATACTGATCAACTTTCCTGCAAAATCTGCAGCAATACCACGGAAAATAAAATTCTTAAAGTACGTGAAATGTATTTTGGGACTAGAGAAATATTTGATTACTTAGAATGCTCAAATTGTGGTTGTCTTCAACTTATTAATCCATCTAATGATTATTCGGCGCACTATCCTAAAGACTATTTCACCTTTCAACAAGGGCACGAAGGAAAGATAAAAGCAGTTCTTAATAGGTATCGTGACAGATCGGCAATGGGAGAAAGCACACTTTTAGGCAGATTACTTTTGAAAAAATTTGGTGAGCCGACTTATGTAACAAGAATGAAAAATGCAAAGGTCCGATTTCAAGATTTAATTCTTGATGTAGGCTGCGGAAAAGGAATTTTACTTCACAAAATGAAGGAAACAGGTTTCGAAAATGTAATGGGTATAGATCCATTTATTGATGAAACCATAACTTATAAGAATGGTCTAAAAATTCTAAAAAAAGATTTTCTTGATATCGAAGATCAATTTGATTTTATAATGTTCAATCATTCATTTGAACATATGGAAAAACCACTCGAAGTAATTAGGCATTCAAACAAAATATTGAAAAAACACAAATTTCTTTTAATTAGAATTCCAGTTGCAGATTCTTATGCATTTAACAAATACGGAGAAAACTGGTGTTCTCTTGATGCCCCAAGACATTTATTTCTTCATACGAAAGAATCAATGAAAATATTAGCTGAAAAGTCAGGCTTCGAAATTAAAAATATAAATTATGATTCACGGAATTGGCAATTATGGGGCAGTGAACAATACTCTAAAAATATTTGCCTAATGGATGAAAAATCCTATTTCATTAATCCTAATAATTCAATCTTTACAAAAAAACAAATTGAAGATTTTGGAGAACGGACTAAAGAATTAAATAAAAATAAAAAAGGAGATCAGGCTGAATTTTATTTACAAAAAGTAAATTAGCTCACATTAGCATGAATGTTTTACCGGGCAACTGCTTAACCAATCCTTTGAATTCCAGAGAAAGTAAATTCACCAAACAATCAGAGGTCGATAGATCAGTATTCTCGGCAATTTTATCAATTTGTAATGGTTCAATCAGCAAAGTATTGTAAATCTTCTCTTCAAATATGGTTAAATCTTTTTGCTGCTTAGGAATGTTTTTACCAAGAACCGGTTTTAGCTTTAATTCAAGTTCTAATAAAATATCTTCTGCGTTCTTTGTCAGTTCAGCTTCACCTCTTTGAATTAATAAATTAGCGCCTTCCGATTGTTTAATACCAAGATTGCCGGGAATTGCAAATACTTCTCTGTTTTGATCAAGGGCTAAGCGTGCTGTTTGCATTGCGCCTCCGGTAATTGCCGTCTCAATTACGAGTGTTCCTAATGAAAGTCCGGAAATAATTCGATTTCTTTTAGGGAAATTTTCGGCATTAGGCGGTGTCCCAAGCATAAATTCAGAAATAATAACTCCATTTTCACTTATATCCTTAAATAGCTTTTTATTTTCTGCAGGATAGATTACATCGAGACCTGAGCCAATTACTGCAATAGTTCTTCCGCCATTCTTTAATGCAGATAAATGTGCAGCTGAATCTATTCCTCTAGCCATTCCACTAACAATCGTAATGTTTTGATTTACTAAATCACTGACAATCTTTTCAGTCTGAATTTTCCCATAATTTGTTGGTTGTCTTGTACCAACCACTGCTATTGAGTATTTATCTTTGTCATCAAACTTTCCAAGAACATAAAGTAATAATGGAGGGTCATAAATTTTTTTTAGCAGTAAAGGAAAATCTTCATCCCAAATCGTAATTATTCTCCCTCCTAATTTTTCTAATTCTTTTAATTCTTTATCAAGAAATTTTTGAGTGGAATCTTTTTGAGATGAAACTTTACGAATGCGTGATGCTAGTTCTTTGCTTATTCCTTCAGCTTTAGTTAACTCAAAAGTTGAAGCGGAAAGTATATTGGGTAATTTTTTAAATTGGGTTAGAAGATTCCGAATTTTTGCAGGACCAATTCTATCAACTGAAAGCAATAGAAAAAGATCTGTTAATTCCTCAAAACTTAATTTTCCCAATTTGCAATTTATTTTATTTCAAAATGTGTGGAGAGTTTAAATTTGCTATCGATAATTCAAACCTGACTATCTGTTTTAGATTCAGTTTTTTTTCTGTATAAAATAGAAGCTGGTAGAACTATTACAAAACCTATTACTAATATTATTGGTGAAATCACTAGAGACGATGTGCTGTTCCATTCACCAAGACTCATAACATAAAATCCAAGAATTATTAGTAGAATTCCCACCCCAAATAATATATAATTTATTTTTTCCCAATAAATATTAAAAGGTGAAGGAAGAGATTTTTTTACATTTTTTATGTTTTTCTTTTTTGTTTTAGTAGCCATTTGAACTCCTAATTTAAATAAAAACCAGTGTTTGGTAGAACACAGGCGTAGAGTAAATCTTCAATTCCTACTTCTATAATTACCCAGTTAAACGAGAATTTTTTATAATAATTAATGTTAAAAATTTCGGTATAGATAGATAATTTTCTTGTGAGAAAGTTAATATACTCACTAATTCAAAACAAGTTTATATACGATCTCATAAAATTGCGACTAATTTTTAAATGCAAAAACTAATCGACATTAAATATAAAACTTAAAAAAAATACTCACATTGATTCAAACTTGAATCATATCAGCTATTCAGATTACTAGTTTAATAAAATAAAAAACCCGATGTCGGGGTGACACCGGGTCCTGACTCATTTACATCAAAGGGCAGGGGAGAACCCTCTGAAAGAGTCAATCATAAAATAATTTGATAAGTGCTATTTGTCAAGTGTTTAGTGATATTAATCATTTACTTATCTGATATACTATCTTTCGTATGGTATCAAATTGTAAATATGGATAATCTTCGCGAATTGCATCAATTGCATCGCCGGCACTTACTTTACCAGATCTTAAATGTTTAAATTTTCTCCTTATTTGATAATCTCTTACAGCTTTTTCATCAATTAAGCCGTGCGAATCGAGTAATTCAAAAATATCATCACTAATAAGCTCAGATAATGGATTATCTATTTTGGCTCTTATTTCCTTCATATTATGTTCCTCCGATTGTTATTAAGTCTTTTTCCTATTAAATCGTATCAATAAAATTGCAGAACCTCCACTAAAGTGTTTATGATGATAACAAAAAACCGACCAGAGAAATTCCCTAAATCGGTGTAATTTACTACTCTGGTTAATTTTCTGACAATTATTTATTTGGACGAACGAAAATTAAAAATGTAGCAAATCGGCAATAAATTTTTCCTAAATGATTATTACTAGTACAAATATTGACACAAAAAAGTATAATGTCAAGAATTTTTTTAAATTCTCTAAAGCGTATAATTGTATAGGTTCTAATAGAAACCAAATATATGTCTTTTGACCATAATTTAGTGGAATTATTTTATAATCTAAAGAAATATTAAATTAATTTACTAATTATTGAATATATCTCAATATCAAGGAAGAAGTTTATAATTAACAAAAAGTTATTTAATAAATTAATTTTACTTTATTTATGAAAACTGCACTAATAACTGGAATAACCGGGCAAGATGGGGCTTACTTAAGCAAGTATCTTTTAGAGAAAAATTATAAAGTAATTGGAATAACAAGAAATTTGCAATTCGGAAATTCAAACGGATTAAGTTTTCTTGGAGTTAACAATGATGTTGAGTTAGTTGAAGCAAACGTTTTTGACCTTTCCAACATAATTCGTTTATTAGAGAAATTTAAGCCTGATGAATTTTATAATCTTGCAGCACAAAGTTCTGTTGGATTATCATTCGAACAGCCTATTGGCACTCTTGAGTATAATATAATCTCTGTAGCAAACATTTTAGAAGCAGTAAGGATTGTTAATAAAGACATTAAAGTCTATCAATCCTCCAGCAGCGAGATGTATGGAAATGTCGATAAAAATAAATTACCTATTGACGAAAATTTTATCATTCATCCGGCAAGCCCTTATGCAATTTCAAAAGCAGCTGCTCATTGGATTTCAGTAAATTATCGTGAAGCATATGATTTGTTTATTTCGAGCGGAATATTATTTAATCACGAATCTGTTTTAAGACGGCAAAACTTTGTTACAAAAAAAATAATTTCTTCTGCCGTAAAAATAAAAAAGAAGGAACTCGATTCTCTTAAAGTTGGGAATACAACTATTATGAGAGATTGGGGTTATGCTCCTGAGTATATAAAAGTAATGTGGAAAATGCTGAATGTGCCTAAGCCCGATGACTATATAATTTGTACCGGTGAAGCTCATACACTTAAGGATTTTATTGATAAGGTATTTGTTAAGCTAGGGCTTGAACCAGAAAAATATGTAAAATTTGACAAAGCACTATACCGTCCTGTTGAATTGGAAGTTATTTACGGAAATTCTCAAAAAGCAAAAACAAAACTTGAGTGGAAATATTCCTTATCATTTGATGATTTAATAAATAAACTGATTGAGGATGAATTAAAATATCAGGAATGGTGGATGAGCAAGGGTTTAAATTAGAGTGTATTTTTAGTTTATTATTTGTTCAAATTTTTCTAGGGGAAGGTTATGAAAAAGCTGTTATACTTACTATGTTTTTCAACTTTAGTAATGGCGCAAGAATACAAATTGGACCAAAACACAATTGGTTTATGGCATTGCAACGAAAATTCCGGGACTACAGTTTTTGACTCATCACCTAATCAGGCCAACGGCAGCCTAGAGGGAAATCCACAATGGGTGGAAGGTAAATTTGGGAGTGGCATTCTTCTAAATGGTTTGAATGACTATGTATCATTCCAAAAAAATGGTATGTTTGATTTTAATCGAGGCTCATTCGCTATAGAATTTTGGATTAAAATAATTTCAAATGATAGATCTGATAATAAAATAATATTTACCAATAGAGAGGATATTACAACAGGACAAGGTCTTATAATTTGGATTGATGTGAACAATACCCTTAACGCAAGGTTAACAGATTATCACGGAATTGGTCAGCCATTAGTTGGTCCCATCTTAGATTTCAATAGATGGTATAATATTGCTTTTGTACGTGATTCCGTTACAGCAAAAATGATTTTTTTTGTTGATGGATACAAAGCATCTGATATTTTAGACCCGACAGATAAACTTGAAAGCATAGGTCCCTTTTATTTCGGAAGAGCAGGGAGAGAAACAGGATGGGAAACCTCTTGCATTAACGCCCTAATTGATGAAATTAGAATTTCTAATACTGCCCGTGTGGGTACAAATGTCGATGAATTGTATGATCTTTTTCCAATTAGAAAAGGGAATCAATATAATTATAATTATCACTACTCAGGCACTACTTATCATGTTGGATCACTTGAATATATCCAAAATGATGATGGTATAATATCTTACTCAATTATTGATTCAACTTTTACGGGGAATAAAGTTGATTGGTTGGTTAACCAAAAAATAAACCTATTGAGGAACTACATTACTTATGAAACCGATACATTATATTCTGTTCAAAATGAATATAATTTTATTCTTACAGAATCTTTAAATGGAAATCATGAGTTGACTGCCAACCCACCCACTTGGGATTCCACAGGTGCTTGGGGTGATATAGGCATTTGGAAATTTCCAGTTCAGGATAATAATGCTGTAATTACAATTTATCGATTTTATAATGCATCTGAATCAATTATTTCTAATAATAATTATACTTTTCCTGATTCATTATGGTTTGATATAAGAGGACTTTATAAAAGAACTTATTACTATGAATATTTAGGTAATCATCAGGAATATCACCACACAAATATAAGGTTAGACAGTGTTATTATTGGTGTAAAGAAGCAAATTTTAAGTTTGCCCAGAAAATTTTACATGTTGCAAAACTATCCAAACCCATTTAACCCAAGTACAAAAATAAGTTGGCAATCGCCAGTAAATAGCTGGCAGACATTAAAAGTTTATGATTTACTGGGAAGAGAAGTTGCAACTTTGGTAAATGAATATAGACCTGCAGGAGCATATGAGATAGAATTCAATCCAGAATCAAGTATCAAACAGCCAGCATCAGGAGTTTATTTCTATCGTTTGAAGTCAGGCTCTTTTATAGAGACAAAAAAAATGATTTTGTTGAAGTAATGGTAATTGAGGAGAGATTGAAAATTAAGGTAGCATTAGTCATATTGTTTTTGTTTGGATTATCCGGGGTTTATTTAAGCCTAAACTATTCCAGCGGGTTTAATAATTTTATTTTTTCAAAGATTATTAATCCTTACGATCCACTTGAAGTACAAACTTCGCAACCTGTTAAAAAAGACTCTTTAACAAATGAATATTGGGAAGATCCGAGAGGATTGTTCCCAATTTTTGCATATGGTTTGCCAGGTAAAACAAAGGATTTAAGTGCATCTTTGAAGATAATTGAAAAGGGTGGAATAAATATCATAATTAATAGTAATTTAGGCTGGATGCCAGATCCATATAAAGTAACAGAAGCATTTGAAAAGTTAGGAACTTCTGATTTAAGATGGATGGCACTGATTGAAAATGAATGTAAAGACGATTTTATTTTTAGAAATTCAAATGATAAAACAAATATTCAAATAAAAAAGTACCTGAAAGAATTTAACGGCAACTATGTTTATGGTTGGTATCTTTGGGATGAACCCGGTGGCAATAGAAAAGCTTGTACCCCATTTAATCTGGTGCCTAACAATGATAATGCTGATATCAATACAATGGCAAAGCAAATTCGTTCTGATACTACATTTAATAAAAAACTGGAATTTGTAAACCTTTTTCCAACTTACTGGGGTGGTACTCCAAATGCAGGTGCTTACGAGAAATACATAGATGCTTTTATCTCCTCCCAGGAATATAAACCTAGAATTCTATGTCTTGATCATTACCCTTTGCTCAAATCTGAATTTGGCGGTTTTAGGAAAGATTATTATTCAAACCTGGATATCATGAGAAAAAAGTCCATTGAAAATAATATCCCGTTTTGGATGATTGTTCTTTCAAGCGAGCATCTTAGTTATAAAAAACCAACCTTTGAGGAAATAAGTTTTCAGGTTTATTCAGCTTTGGCTTACGGTGCAAAAGGAATCGGTTACTATCTTTATTCAAAAAGTTTAGATTCGGTAGGTTATCGATCCTGGATACTTGAAGATTATGTAGATGAGCCTAATGTCGCAGATTCACTACACGGACCACTTTTTGTTCCGGTTAAAAATTTAAATGAAAATATTCAAACGCTTGGCAAAATTTTAACAAAACTTAACTCAATTAATATCCTGCATACGTCTGATTATCCAAATAGTCAGAAAGATATTGATCAAACAATTTTTAAAAGCAATCAATTCAATAGTCTGATTAAAGATATTGTAAACAATGAAGAAGTAAATACAGATCCCAAAATATTGATTGGTATTTTCGAAGATAAAATTAACCTTAATACAAATGGTAGGTATTTTTTAATAGTTAATAAAGATGTCGAAAACAAAGTAAATGTTAAAATATCATTGAATAACCCAAAGCAAATTTTTAAGTTTGATAAGGAAACAGGTAAAAAAATATATGTTACAAAAAGTGATATAATTAACGCAAATCTTCTATCTGGTACCGGAGAGTTATTTTATATAGAATAATAAAATCTGTATAAGATTGAAAAACATATTGCACCACTTGTTAATGAAGAAAAACAACTAGAGGTTATAAATTTAATTTACAGACTTTTGTTGGCAAGCTGAAGATATTTTGGAATCTAAAAATGATTTTATTGAAATAACACTAAGGGGAAGTTATGAGAAAAATATTTTTTACTATTGCAATTCTGATAACTACGATAATACAAATTAATGCCCAGTCAGTTCTCCAGAGCCCAGTAATAAGTGCTAATTCAAATGTCCTTCTTGTACCCCAACAGTATTCTACTATTCAATTAGCAATTAATTCTTCTTTAAATGGTCTTTTTAATTTTCCTTTGGATATTGGAACGACCTGGATTTACAATTATGATTATTCTTATTTTCATTTGGGTGATTGGGCAAAGCGAAAGGGCATCCATACTTGGGAAGTAATAGATTCTTCTACCTTTATAAGTGGGTTTACTAGATTTAGTATTAGATCTTTAAGAAAAGACACAATTTCAAGTTATTATAATCCAACTCCACACCTAGTTATTGATACAACCTATTTTTATATTGATCGGGGTTCTGATGTAATTATAGTACGGCCCCCTAGTTTTGTTTCTCAAGTAGTTGATAATATTCAAGGATATTTTAGTGGTGATCAAACTGTACAAATTGGAGGAAGAGTATATAAAGAAAGATTAGGATTAGTATCGTTATTTGATTCTAACTATACAAATACTTATTACCGTGAATCTCTAAAACTGATAGAATTCAATGGATATCCACAATAAAGGTCTGAGAAATATTGAAATTTTTGCTGATAAAAGAAGAGAAGTAGCAACTTTATTTATGAATACAAATCTCTAGGCAATTACAACATAGAATTTTCAATTAACAAATTACAATTCAGTTCAGGAATATGTTTTATCGTTTACAAGTAGTTTTTTTTTGAACCTAAAAAAATGATTTTATTGAAATAACACTGGGGGAAAATTATGAGAAAAGAAATCGCCCTTTCTCCAATTTTTTAATAACATATAAAATTAATTTTATTAAATTACTCTTATAAAAAGATGATAAAAATGTAATCTTTGCCGTATCAGTAAAATTTAATATTATGCAAAAGGGAAAATAAAAAATGAAAGTGGTTATTCTTGCAGGTGGTTTCGGCACAAGGTTAAGTGAAGAAACCTCTTTAATTCCGAAACCAATGGTTCAAATTGGCGAAAAACCAATCCTATGGCATATTATGAAAATTTATTCAAAATACGGTTTCAATGACTTCATAATTCTTGGAGGCTACAAATGTTATATAATAAAGGAGTATTTTTCAAATTATTTTTTACATCAGTCAGATGTAACTTTTGATTTAAATAATAATAGCGTAGAAATTATTAAAAATAATACAGAACCTTGGAAAGTTACGGTGTTAGACACTGGTCTTAACACATTAACAGGTGGAAGAATTAAACGAGCAGAAAAATATTTAAGTGATGCCCCTTTTATGGTAACGTATGGTGATGGAATAGGTGATATTAATATCAATGACCTACTGAATTTCCATAAAAAACACGGCAAAGCTATTACGATGACAGCCGTGCAGCCTGAAGGACGTTTTGGAGCTGTAGAAATAAATAATTTAAATAATAAAGTAAATCAGTTTATGGAAAAGCCTAAAGGAGATGGATCGTGGATCAATGGTGGTTTTTTCGTTTGCGAACCCAAAATATTTGAATATATAAATAATGGCGATCAAACAACCTGGGAACGTACTTCATTAGAAGCTTTGGCAAGTGAAGGGGAATTGTTTGCTTATAAACATTATGGTTTTTGGAAACCAATGGATACTCTTCGTGATAAAATCCAATTAGAAGAATTATGGAAAATAAATAAAGCACCATGGAAAATATGGTAAGTGATAAATTATTTGGCGGTATTTATAAAGATAAAAAAGTTCTCGTAACAGGTCATACCGGTTTTAAAGGTTCTTGGCTTGTATATTGGTTAGAAAAAATGGGAGCCCAGGTATCTGGTCTAGCATTAGATCCACCGACACAACCAAATCATATTGACCTACTTGGTTTATCGTTCAAATCATATATCCAAAATATTAATGAAAAAGAAAATGTCCAGAGAATTATTAAAGAAATTAATCCTGAAATTATTTTTCATTTAGCTGCCCAACCTTTGGTTCGGTTATCATACGAAGATCCTTATCAAACGTACTTAACAAATGTTTTGGGAACTGTAAATATTCTGGAAGCCTCACGAAAGCTTGGCAATCTTAAAGCAATTATAATTGTCACAAGTGATAAATGTTATGAAAATAAGGAATGGATATGGGGTTACCGTGAAAACGAATCTATGGGGGGACGAGATCCTTATAGTTCATCTAAAGGATGTGCTGAATTAATTACTTCGGCTTATAGACAATCTTTTTTTTCACTGGGAAAATATGGAGTTGAACATCAAGTACTATTAGCAAGTGTTAGGGCAGGGAACGTAATTGGGGGAGGAGATTGGGCTTTAGATCGAATCGTGCCCGATATAGTAACTTCTGCAAATAAAGGCAAAGAAGTTGTTTTAAGATATCCAGAAGCAACGCGACCTTGGCAGCATGTCCTGGAGCCATTGAGTGGATATTTGGCATTAGGCTGGCAATTGTTAATTGGCAGAAAAGAGTTTGCTGACGGTTGGAATTTTGGACCCCATAAAAAAAATAATTTAAGTGTACTTGAGTTAGTAAAAGAAGCTCAAAAGAATTGGAATGAAATAGATTATTGTATTGATAAAGATAGACACCCCCATGAAGCAGGACTTTTGATGCTTGACAGTAGTAAAGCTTTAAAATTATTACAATGGGAACCTGTTTGGAATTTTGCAAAAACTGTTGAAAAGACTATTATTTGGTATAAAGAATTTTATGAAAATAGTAAAGTAATTACAGAAGAAAACATAAATAGTTATATCAAAGATGCAAATGCCAAATTTGTTAAATGGAGCCTCTAATAAAATTTTTTAATAACAAGAAAATCTTAATTACTGGGGGTGGTGGATATCTCGGTTCCAAACTCGCGGAAAGGATTGTAAATTCCAGCTCATTGATTTTTTTATGTGATGTTAAATTTAATAAACTTGCGAAAAGTTTATGTGAAGATCATAAAAATATAGAGTTAATAAAAGTTGATCTAACAAAAAAAGAACAGGTAAATGAAGTTTGTGCAAAAATAAATCCAGATTTTATTTTTCATTTTGCTTCACTATTAAATAGGGAAAGAGATTTTTCTATTTATTCTAGTTTATATGAAGTAAACGTTAAAGGGACATTGAATTTATTGGAAGCGCTACTATCAATTCCATATGCGGGATTCTATTTTTCAAGTAGCAGCGAAGTTTATGGAGGTAAGAATCAAAGCCCTTTTAATGAAGAACAGTTGCCTTCCCCAGTTTCACCATATTCACTTACAAAATTAATGTCAGAAAATTTGATCCAAACTTATTCAGTAATGCATCAGAAACCATATACAATTCTTAGGATATTTAATTTTTTTGGTCCAGGTATGGGGGAAAATTTTTTTATCAATCAATTAATTTCTACTCTTAGAAGAGATGAAGTATTTCAAATGACTGAAGGAGAGCAGAAAAGAGATTTCTTATACATCGATGATCTGATAAATATAATAATTGCAATTTGTAAATCTAAAAGAAGCATTGGTGAGTCAATTAATATTTGTAGCGGAAAGGGCATAATGCTTAAAGAACTTGCTATGGAAATTGCTGTGATGAATAATAGAGAATATTTATTGAGAATTGGGGCCCTGCCATATAGAGAAAATGAAGTATGGGAGATGATAGGTTCTACAAATAAACTTAAATCATATATATCAAAAGTTAATTTAAAAAACTCAATAAAATCATTAATAAAATCAACTAAACAATTATAAAATTGGTTGGAATTTTTGATTATTAAAATTAGATATTAGAAAATGATTTTGTTGAAATAGTGTAAATTTTCCTACTATTATTTAATCTATCCAAATTAATTGGCATTATCATATCTTTGCAAAAAATATTAACTTTACTTACCTTAAAACAAATCAAATAATTGGAATAAAAATGGCGAGTACTCAGGTTGAAGAAAAAACAAATAAATTTGAAGATTTTTTAATTATTCTCATCAAATACAAAAGAATTATTATTATTAATATTTTAATAGTTACTGTAGCTGCAATAATAATTAGTTTGTTAATCGAGAATAGATACAAATCTGTTGCCTCATTTATCTCACCAAAGAAAAAGAGTGGCTTGTTTGGCGATGTTACCGGGTTTTCTAGTACGATCAAGGACTTATCAAGGACTTTAGGTGGAAAACTTGGAACAGTTACTGATGAAGCTTATAATTATTTAGTCATTCTTCAAAGTAGAACAGCTTCTGAAAAAATCATTGAAAAATTTAATTTAAGACAAGTTTATGATATCGATAAGGATAAACCATTTGAGAATGTTTTGTCTGAATTAGAGAATAATGTGAGTTTTAATATTGAAGATGAAGGTAATATTTTAATTTCAGTAATAGATAAAAGCCCAGTAAGAGCTGCAAATATGGCTAATTTTTATATTGATATACTTAACGAAATAAGTACACAATTAAGTGTAACAGAAGCGCGTAGTAATAGGAAGTTCATTGAAAAGAGATTTAATCAAGTTAAGGTAGACATTACTAACATAGAGGATAGTCTTGAGAATTTTAGCAAGAAATATAATGTGCTTGAGATGAAAGAACAGATGAAGGCAGCAATAACTGTTGCTGCGGAATTACAAGCACAGGTTGAAGTTGCAAAAATTGAAACTGAATTACTCAAGAATAATTTGGGAGAAAATAATCCCCTTGTCCTACAATCTGAACTTAAAGTTGAGGAGCTAAATAAAAGATTGATGAGTATGAAATTGGGCGAAGATAAAAATTTGAAATCCTCATTAAACTTGTTTATTCCTTTTGAAAAAGTACCTGAAACAGGAATAAAATATTTAAGGCTTATGAGAGACTTTGAAATACAAAACAAGTTACTGGAATTTCTTTATCCTATTTACGAGCAAGCTAAAATTGAAGAGCAAAAGAATACCCCAGTTGTATTAGTAGTAGATAAAGCAGTCCCACCACAAAAGAAGGACTCACCAAAACGAACCATAATAGTATTGCTAGCAGTATTGTTATCCTTTTTCTTTTCGATAGGCTATGTTTTAATAAAAGAATCGTATTCCAACTTACAAGATGATGAAACAAGGTATAAAAAGATAAAAAATGGTATAATTGAACCTCTTAAATCCTCTTTTAGATTCAGAAAAAGTACTCGTTAAGTTAATAAATGTTGTTCTCTGAATTATATAAGTTAAGGTACCTCTTACTAGTTGAATTATCACTTTTAATTTTGTATGCTCTGTATGATGTGGTCCCGGTATTAATCGTAATTTCTGTTATTCTGCTTAGTATAATTCTATTTTCAGTTTTTGATCGTCCAATCTTAGTTGTACACTTTTTAATCTTTTCTATTTTAGTAGACGCAATTGTGCCGATAACCAGTAATACTAGAGGCCCGACATTATTAATCGAAGAATTATTTTTATTAATTTTTGTAGGATTGGGTACAGTTAAAATTTTGTTGAATTTGCAAAAAAAAATTGATATACCAACAATAATTTTGCTGTGGATCCCGTTCTTAATTTGGAGTTTAATATCAGGATTAGCAGAGGGAGTAGAAAAATTAAGAATATTGGTTTTTTGGAAAAATTATTTTGCGGGATTTTTTGCTTTAAGTTATACTTATTATGCTATAAAAAATAAACTTAATTTAAAATCAGTTATGATCGGTATCATTGTCTGGGGATTGTGTTTGTCTTTAATCGAAATAAAAATTTTAATCGAATTAGGTGGATTTACAGCAGGTATTCTTGGTCTTTTTTTTAAGAAGAATTTACTTTCTGTTGGATGGGGAAAGTCAAATTATTTAGCGGCATTTTTTGTATTGATAATACCTATTACTATCGGGTATCTCTTTCACACAAAATCTAAACGATTAAAATTTTTTTTAACTGTTACTTTAGTATTTATGTCGTTCGCTTTAATATTGACTTTATCAAGAGGTGGTATTTTGGCGCTTTTAGTTGCATTAATTATTTTATTTTCGCAGATAATCAAGCCGAAAACCTTAATACCTTTTTTACTAGTGTTTTTTCTTATTACTATAATTGTTTTACTCAATCCACTTACTTATGTATTAATTGACAGGATTTCATCTATTGAAACCAGTGGTTCTTATTTCTCTAGAATTAATTTTTATAGGGATGTTTGGTATACATTTCTCAAGCATCCAATTACAGGTGTTGGTTTTGGGAATTTAGGTTATTATGCACAATTCGTATTATCTGTTGATTCTTCTTCATCAGCCCACAATATCGTTCTGGGCATTTTAGGAGAGACCGGTGTTGTCGGGGCATTTTTTTATTTTACAATGTTTGGTGTTTTTTTACGTAAAGTTTATGTTGGTTTTAAAACAGAAAAGGATGAGTCTGTTAAAATTTTAAGATGGAGTTTTTTCGCTGCTTTCACAGGTGCATTAATTCATTCATTAATGGAACCAACTCTTGAGGGTTTGCAGTTTTCTATTATTTTTTGGACGTTAGTTGGTGTATATTTAAATTTTGATATACTAAAGTCCCCGGATGTTCAAATCAATTAATCCAAACCATAATATAATATCTTTTTTGCGATGTAGCGTTATAAATGCAATTAAGATTAATTATATTATTTTGGGTTTTACTTAGGTTAAGAGTTTCAAATTGTTAATATTAAAAAAAATATTTAATTCAGAAACAAATAAAAGATTAGCTGAAAATTTTTTTTCATTGAGCTTTTTGCAGATCTCAAATTACTTCCTGCCATTAATTACATTGCCTTACTTAGTCCGAGTATTAGGTCCGGACAAATTTGGTCTTCTGGCTTTTTATCAGTCTTTTATTCAGTTCTTTTATGTGTTGACCGATTATGGATTTAATTATTCTGCAACAAGGGAAATATCGATAAACAGGGAAGACAAGTCTAAAACTTCTATGATTTTCAGCGCTGTAATGACTATCAAAGCAATTTTGGTAGTTCTTTCTTTATTAGTTATTACGATAATAGTACTATTATTCCCAAAATTTGGAAAAGAGTGGTTGGTGATTTATTTAACTTTTGGATTTATAGTCGGACAGGCTCTTTTTCCTCGCTGGTTTTTTCAAGGGATTGAAAAAATGAAGCTTTTAAGCATTTTAAGCGTTACTGCTAAATTGTTCTTTACGGTACTAGTGTTTGTAATTATAAAAAATTCGTCCGATTATATCTATGTTCCATTATTAAATTCACTGGGTTTGATAATTGCCGGAATTATATCTCTAATATTTGTCAAGAAAAGTTTTAAGGTTGATTTTGTTAAACCCACACTGGATGAATTAAAAGTTCAGCTCGTAGAAGGATGGTATTTATTTATTTCAACTTTAGGTACTAGTTTATACACAACCGCAAACGCTTTTATCCTTGGATTATTTACAAACAATACAATTGTAGGCTATTATTCGGCTGCTGAAAAAATTGTTAAAACTATCCAGGACCTAATGAGCCCAATATTTTATACTATCTATCCATATTTAAGCAAACTTGTAATTGAGTCTAAAGAAAAGGCTTTAGGTTTGATTAGGCGAATATTGAAATATGTCAGCATAGGTGCCTTTATAGTTTCTGTGTTGATTTTTTTATTTGCTGAATTTATTTCCAGAATAATTTTAGGGAATAATTTTGATAACTCGATTATCATTCTTAAAATATTGGCTGTTATTCCTTTCATTGGTGGGATAAATATTATCCTAACTTCGCTTACTATGCTTTCATTCGATTATAAAAAAGCTTTCTCAAAAATTATAGTAAGTGCAGGTTTCGTAAATATTATCTGCACTTTGATTCTTGTACCGATTTACTCAGCTATAGGAAGTGGAATTGCTGTAATTATTGCTGAATCATATATCCTTGTAACAACAATAATCTTTTTGCGAAAACAAAACATCTACTTGTATTAACATAAAATTAAAAATATTTAATCAATAAATTTATGATACCCGTATTTAAAGACACTAAAATTTACATCCTATTGCCAGCTGGTGTGTCAACTGCCGGCCCCGAAATTATGCATCAATTAAATTATTATTTGAGAAATGATTTAAATCTTAATGCATACTTGCATTTTATACCCGTAAGCCATGAATCTCCAATTCCGGTGAAATATGAAAAATATAATAATCCTATAGAGCCGAAGATTGATGATAACGAAAGGAACATAATAATATCACCTGAAATTTATCCATTATTAAATGAAATGAATAAATATAAAAGCATCAGAAAAGTAGTCTGGTGGTTAAGTCTGGATAATTATTTCTTTCATAAATATTTAGCTGAGTTTAAGGCTTTTGCTTACTTATTAAGAGGCATTAATAAACTATATAAACTTATTTTTGAATTTCAGCTTATTGACATTACTGATCTAGCAAGAAAGAAATATTCCGGATTGAAATTTAGTGAAAATGCTTTATTGAAAGATGCAACTTATAATATTTGTTCAGCCAGGCACGTTGAACGGACTCTGAATAATTATAGACTGAAAAATGTTACTTACATTTCAGAATTAATAAATGAAGAATACCTGGATATAAAATGGGATGTTTCTAAAAAAGAAAACATTGTTGCATATAACCCGGCTAAAGGAATTAGTTTTACAAAGAATATTCTTAAACATGGAAAACATCTAAAGTTTGTTCCCATTAAAAATATTAAAAATATGTCTTGGAAAGAAGTAATAGAATTATTGAAAAAATCAAAAGTTTATATCGATTTTGGTAATCACCCCGGTAGAGATCATCTTCCAAGGGAAGCTGCTATTTTGGGCTGTTGTATAATTACAGGTAAAAGGGGAGGTGCTGAATTATTTGATGACCTTTCAATAAATGATGAATATAAATTTGTTGATGATGAAAAAAACATACCTTTAATAATTGAAAAAATAAAAGATTGTATTGACAATTATGAAACAAGGATTAAGGACTATGAATTATATAGAAATAAAATCAGGGAAGAACCAAAATTATTTATAAATGGATTGAAAAATTTCTTTGATAAAGTGTAAGAAAGTAAATCTATAATGATAAAGGTCTTTTACGTATAACTGCAAAATTACTAACAAAAT
>Ga0307423_1000517_pt1 | contig 26010 bp, 16 predicted proteins | sample SalMarWE160310MG_FD_202154 | JGI IMG/M metagenome (GOLD analysis project Ga0307423, IMG submission 202154) | Salt marsh sediment microbial communities from the Plum Island Ecosystem LTER, Massachusetts, United States - WE1603-10 | ecosystem: Environmental > Aquatic > Marine > Intertidal zone >... | reverse complement strand
TTCCTGCTCGTCCGTTCGATGTCCCAGCCTTCCGATCTGGCCCCCACCCTCAGAGAACAGATTCGTGAGATCGACCCGGACATCGCGTTGACGAGACCTCAGAGCATGCATGAGTACATCTCGGCCTCACTCGTCTCGCCCCGCTTCCGCACCTTCCTTTTCTGCGTCTTTGCGTCCCTGGCCCTGATTCTGGCAATCATCGGCGTTTTTGGCGTTGTTTCCTACTCCGTGGTCCAGAGAACCTGTGAGTTCGGGATTCGAGTGGCCCTCGGTGCCCAACAGCGCGACATTCTCAGGTCGGTGGTCGCCAAGGCATTCCCGGCGGTCCTGGCCGGTGTCGTATTGGGCCTGGCGTTTTCCCTGGCCTTGACGCGGTACCTCTCCACGTTGCTCTTCGATATCGCCCCGCGCGATGCTTTGACCTTCGCTACATCCGCATTGCTGTGCGGTGGTGTGGGACTTGCCGCGTGTTATCTCCCCTCGCGGCGAGCCTCACAGGTCGATCCGCTGAAGGCTCTTCGAAGCGAATGAGCGGCTCGCAGGCGGCGCACCGTTACGGGCAAAGCATGATCGAGCACTCCCCGACCCTCGTTAAATGATGAGCATGGCGTCGCCGTAGGAGAAGAAACGGTATCGTTCGGATATCGCTTCGGCGTAGGCGGCGAGGATCCGCTCGCGGCCGGCCAGGGCGCTGACCAGCATCAGCAGCGTGGAGCGCGGCAGGTGGAAGTTGGTCAGCATGGCGCCGACCCCGCGGAAGGCGAAGCCCGGGGTGATGAAGAGGTTGGTCCAACCGTCGCCCGGTCTTACCCGGCCATCTCCCACCGCCAGCGCGCCTTCGAGCGCCCGCACCGAGGTGGTGCCGACACAGACGATGCGGCGGTCCTCGTCGAGAGCTTTATTGATCGCGGCCGCGGTGTTTTCTGAAAAGCGGTACCACTCCTCGTGCATCTCGTGGTCAGCGATCTCCTCTACCGACACCGGACGGAAGGTGCCGAGCCCGACGTGGAGGGTCAGATAGGCGGTTTCGATTCCGGCATCCCGAATTTCCTCGAGGAGTTCCTCCGTGAAGTGGAGGCCGGCAGTCGGCGCGGCGACCGCGCCAGGGTTGGCGGCGTAGACGGTCTGGTAATCGTGACGGTCCTCCGCCACCCCACCCTCCGGACGCCCGATGTAGGGCGGCAGCGGCATCTCGCCAATGAGGTCGAGGCGCTCGAGATCGAGCGGTGGGTCGAATCGCACGCTCCAGCGACCTTCTCCGAACCGATCCTCCGGAATCGCAAAACCTTCGTCGGCGAGATCCAACCGTTCACCGGAGCGCGCTCGGGCCGAGGGTCGCAGCAGGGCTTCCCAAAGATCTTCCTCGGCCTTCCGCAGCAGCAGGAGCTCGAACGTCCGGCCCGTCGAGCGACGCGCAAACAGGCGCGCCGGGATCACGCGTGTGTCGTTAAGCAGAAGAAGGTCATCGGGCCGCAAGAAGTGGATGAGGTCACGGATCTCGCGGTGCTCGCGACTGCCGTTCGAGCGGTCCAGCACCAGCAGCCGTGAGGTACCACGCGGCACCGGCTTTTGCGCGATCAGCTCCTGCGGGAGCTCGAAATCGAAATCGTTCGTCCTCATGCGGGCGCATCTTAGCCTCCCACCCAGCCGGTGACCAGTTCCACGCCAAGGTGTCCACTTCCGAACAGCCGGGTCGCGCAACCGGACAGGCAGTTGATCGAAAGCGGAAGAATGCCCCCGGCACAGCTGGCACGCATTGTGCTCTGGTGTTCCGTAGGAAGTTGATGATGGACATTGTTCGAACCGGAATCGTCGAAAAGAAACGCCGCAACAGGTGGTTCGTTGCCACTGCGGGAATCGTCGTGATCGCGGCGGTGACCGTCGCAGTTGCCAGTCTCGAACCGGCGGCTCCCGCAGTCGACCGCGACACCGTGTGGATCGGCACGGTCGAACGCGGGACCTTCGATAGACAGGTTCGGGGTCACGGCAAGCTGGTCCCGAAAGACCTGCGCTGGGTTCAGGCTCAGACCGCCGGTCGCGTCGAGGTCGTCCACACCGAGCCGGGCTCTCGTGTTACTGCCGAAGACGTGATTCTCGAGCTCTCGAACCCGGAGGTCGAAAGGTCGGCGATTGACGCCAAGAACGCGTTGCTGCGAGAGAATGCCGAGCTCGAAAGCCTGCGCGTGACCCTCCTCTCCGCAGAGCTCGATCAGAAGGCGGGCGCCGCCGAGGTGGACGCCGACTGCACCCGGGCCGAGCTCCAGGTCGAGGCCAACCGTGAGCTCTCCTCCATGGGTCTGATCTCGGCTATCCAACTGCGTTCGTCAGAAGCGGTGGCGCAGGCAATGGCAACGCGGAAGGAGATCGAAGCGCAACGGTTGACCATGACTGCAGAGGCCAACCGCGCCCTCATGGCGGCCAAACGCGCACAGGTCGAGCAACAACGGGCTCTTTTCAAGCTGCGCGCGGACCAGCTCGACGATCTGGCGGTGCGCGCCGGGATCGCCGGCGTGGTCCAGGAAGTCCCGGTGGAGATTGGACAACAGGTGGCTCCCGGCACCATGCTCGCCAAGGTTGCCGAACCGACCCGCCTTCAGGCCGAGCTGAGGGTTCCCGCGACCCGCGCCCGCGACGTGCAACGTGGGCAGGCGGTCACCGTCGACACCCGCAACGGACTCGTTGATGGAACGGTGGCCCGCGTTGATCCGTCAGTTCTCGAGGGATCCGTCATGGTCGAAGTTCAACTCGATGGTGCCCTGCCCGACGGTGCGCGTCCAGACATGGCGGTCGACGGCGCGATCCAAATCGAGCGTCTGACCGACGTGCTGTTCGTCGGCCGACCGGTACAGAGCCAGGAGAACGCAACTGTCGGGCTGTACCGGCTGGAGGACGACGGCAAGCACGCGCTCCGGGTCAGCGTCGGCCTCGGGCACGCCTCGGTCGATACCATCGAGATCGTCGAAGGTCTCCGGGAGGGCGACCGCGTGATCCTCTCGGACACATCCCGCTGGGACGACTATGAACGCATCAGGCTGCGCTAGAAGAGTTTTGGGAGAAGGAGCGAAGTCATGACCGAAAACAAGCAACCACTGATCCAGATGGTCGGGATCAAAAAAGTCTTCCTCACCGACGAGGTGGAAACCCACGCCCTGTCCGACGTCCACCTCGAAATCGAAAACAACGAGTTCATCACGATCGCCGGGCCTTCGGGCGGCGGCAAGTCGACCCTGCTGTCGATCATGGGCCTTCTGGACACGCCCACCGAAGGGCAGTACCACCTCAACGGCCACCCGGCCGAGGCGCTGACCGTCAGGGAACGAGCCCAGCTCCGCAACCGTGCGATCGGTTTCATCTTCCAGAGCTTCAACCTGATCGGCGATCTCACCGTGTTCGAAAACGTGGAGCTTCCGCTGGTCTACCGCAACACCCCACCTTCGGCTCGCAAAGGAATGGTCCGGGAGGCCCTGGAACAGGTCGGCATGGAGCACCGGCTCAACCACTACCCTTCACAGCTCTCCGGCGGCCAGCAGCAACGCGTGGCGGTTGCCCGCGCGCTGGTCGGGAAACCGTTGATCCTTCTCGCGGACGAGCCCACGGGAAACCTCGATTCCCGCAGCGGCGAGCAGGTCATGGACCTCCTCGCCAACCTCCACTCCGACGGTGCAACCATCTGCATGGTGACCCACGACCCCCGCTATCTCAAATACGCGCAGCGGACGATCCACCTCTTCGATGGTCAGGTGGTCGATGAGACGAATCCGGCGTTACAGGAAGCTACGATCTGAACCTGCGAGGAAGGGGCACTACGATGGTGGATCTCGTGCACGACCTTCGATTCGGCGTCCGAATGCTTCTCCGACATCCGACAGTTACCGTCATTTCGCTGCTTACCCTCGCTCTCGGCATCGGAGCGAGCACAGCCGTGTTCAGCGTCGTCGACTCGACATTGCTGTCGCCTCCGCCGCTCAAAGAGCCCCACCGTCTGGTGCGGCTCTTCGCAACCAAACCGGCTGCAGGCTGGAGCCGCATGACCATATCGGCCCCCAACTTCAAAGATTGGAGCGATCAGAGCTCGTCATTCGAAGCGACCGGCATCTTCGGCCGCCAGGCAGTCAACTTCATGGGCGACGAGCACCCCGAACGGTTGCTCGCGATTCGCGCGTCCTCCGATGTTTTGAGGGTTCTCCGGGTCCGACCGACAATCGGCCGAAGCTACGATTCTTCCAGCGACCGCCCCGACGCGGAGCACGTCGTCCTGCTTTCGGACGCCACCTGGCGGCAGCGCTTCGGTGGTGATCCGGCAGTGGTTGGAACAGCGGTGCGGATCGACGACGTCCCGCACGAAGTGCTCGGTGTTCTGCCTCCCGAGGTCGGCGAAGCAATGGGCCAATTCGATATCTGGACACCCTTCACCTACGGTGAGGTGGCGGAGGTTCGAGGGAACCGCCACTTCGCCGGGATCGCCAGGTTGCGTGACGGTGTTTCAGTTTCCGACGCCGATCGAGACTTGAAGGTGATCGGTGAACGCCTCGCAGAAGCCTACCCGGACTCCAACCGCGGTCATTCCGTGACTGTCATACCCTTGACCGAGGTGCTCCTCGGCGACACGGCCCGTTCGGCGCTTTTCGCCCTGTGTGCAGCAGTCGGCTTCGTGTTGCTCATCGCTTGTGTCAACATCGCCAACCTGCTGCTCGCCACCGCGGGAAGCCGCGAACGGGAGTTTGCCGTTCGCACGGCGCTTGGCGCGGGCCCCCGCCGTCTCGTTCGCCAGCTGTTGACCGAGGCGGCGCTACTAACGGCAGGCGGCGCCATCCTCGGCACCGCAGTCGCGTTCTGGAGCGTCGGTATTCTCACCGCCGGCCTCGAGGCAACCGTGGGGCGAATTGGAGAAACGATGGTCGACGCTCGAGCCCTCGGTTTCACGCTCCTGGTGCTCGGTGCGACGAGCGTGGGAATCGGCCTGCCGTTGGCTCTCCGAGCTTCGAAATCAGATTTCGCCGAGGTGATCCAGGACACCTCCCGGAGCGTGGTAGGAGGTCGACGAAATAGGATCCGCCGGGACATTCTGGCGTCCGGCCAGGTCGCTCTGGCACTGGCCCTCCTCATCAGCACGGGCTTGATGATCCGCAGCCTGATGGCGCTGAGAACCGTCGATCCCGGTTTCGACACCGCCAATCTCCTCACCATGCGAGTTTCGCTGCCCGAGGAACAATACCCGACGGACGCCGAGCGAAGCTCGTTCTTCGAACGCGCGGTCGACGAGATCGGATCTCTTCCACGCGTGCGGGCCGCATCGGCGACATCCATGTTTCCCCTCCTGGGGAGCAACAGCAATTCGAGCATGAGCATCGAAGAGCACCCTATTTCTGACCCTGCGGACAAGGTCTTTGTCGGTAATGAGGCGATCATCCCCGGGTACCTCGAAACGATCGGCATCCCGGTTCTTGAAGGTCGTGAGTTCACCGCCCTCGACCGCGCTGATTCGCCACCTGTCATCATCATCAACCAGGAGATGGCCAGTCACTTCTGGCCGAGCGAGAGCGCCATCGGCAAGCGGGTGAAGTTCGGGCCGCCGGACTCCGAAAACCCCTGGATGGAGGTTGTCGGCGTGATGGGCGACCATCGCCAAACATCGCTCGACGTTGGGCCGCGGTTCGAAACGCTCTACCCACAGGCCCAGTTCCCCGGACCCGCGATGACCTTTGTTGTGAAAACCGAAGCCGCCCCGGGGTCGATGACAGCGGATGTCCAGGCGGCGATCTGGAGGATCGGACCGGAGCTCGCGGTGTCCGAGGTCGCGACAATGGAGGAGATCCTCGATCGCAACACGCGGTCCGTGGACGATCTGGCGACACTTCTCGCCGGTTTCGGCGTCATCGCGATGGTTCTTGCCTTAGGAGGGCTCTATGGCGTGACGTCTTTCTCGGTCAGTCGAAGGACCCGTGAGATTGGCGTGCGGATGGCCCTCGGTGCCGAAAAGCGGACTATCCTCGTAGCCGTCCTGTGCAGGAGTACTGGGCTGGTCGTGGTCGGAGTCCTCGCGGGAGGTCTCATCGCGTGGCTCTTGAGCCGCTGGCTCCAGGGTATGCTCTTCGAGGTCGCATCGTTCGATCCTGCTGCATACGCCGTGGTGGCCGCGGGAATGTTGGCGGTCGGGACTCTGGCAGGCCTGTTGCCCGCGATCCGGGCCGCCAGGATCGATCCGGTCGTTGCTCTTCGTTGCGAGTAAGGTACTGGGGTATCCTGAGATCGCCATGACTTTGCAGAGAGAGTCTCCACGCATCCTGATAGCCGATGATCAAGCCGATGTGTTGGAGTCGTTGCGCCTGCTACTCAAACCCGAGGGCTACACTATCGACACCGCCGATTCTCCCGACGGCGCTCTTCTGCAAGCGACCGCCCGTGACTTCGACGCCGCCCTCATCGACCTCAACTACTCCCGGGACGCCACATCGGGCGCCGAAGGTCTCGAGCTTCTCGAAAAGCTCCAGGGGGTGGACAGCACGTTGCCGGTGGTCGTGATGACGGCTTGGGGGAGTGTCGAGATCGCGGTCCAGGCCATCCGACTCGGCGCACGCGACTTCGTCGAGAAGCCATGGGACAACGACCGCCTGCTGTCCATCCTCCGCAATCAGGTTGACCTCTGCCGGGCGCTTCGTCGCGGCCGTCGTCTCGAGGCCGAGAACATCGCGCTGCTGACCGCCGAAGCTCCGGATCTTATTGCCACGGCGCCCTCCATGAAGCCGGTCCTCGAGCTGATCACCCGGGTCGGGCCGTCCGACGCCAATGTTCTGATTACCGGCGAGCACGGCAGCGGCAAGGAGGTCGTCGCGCGAAGGCTGCACGCGGTATCGACGCGCGCGGAACGACCGCTCATTACCGTCAATGTCGGCGGGCTGCCCGAAGGCGTCTTCGCCAGTGAGCTTTTCGGCCACGTCAAGGGCGCATTCACCGATGCCAAGGGTGACCGGGTCGGCCGTTTCGAAATGGCTGACGGCGGCACATTGTTCCTCGACGAGATCGCCAACGTACCCTTCGACCAGCAGGCCAAGCTCCTTCGCACTCTCGAAACCGGCGAGCTCGAACGGGTCGGATCATCGAAGACGTCGAATGTCGATGTGCGGATCCTGTCGGCGACCAACGCCGATCTTCAACATGAAGTGGCCCAGGGTCGCTTCCGCGAAGACCTGCTTTTCCGCCTCAACACGGTCGAGATTCGACTCCCGCCGCTCCGCGATCGGCCGGAAGACATCCCCATTCTCGCCAACCATTTCCTGGGTCGCTTTGCCCAGAAATATCGCCGAACACAGATGGGCTTTGACGGCGCTGCGGCAACAACTCTATTGCGGCATGGCTGGCCGGGAAATGTTCGGGAGCTCGCGCACGTGGTCGAACGCGCCGTCCTGATGGCAGGCGACGACACGATCAAGGTGGATCACCTCGGTCTGGCGGGTGGAGGCCCGACGGCGCCTGTCGCCCTCGACGAGATGAGCCTCGATGATCTCGAAAAGATCTTCATCGAAAAGGCAATGCGGCGCTATGACGGCAACGTGAGCCACGCCGCCGAGGCGCTCGGCCTGAGTCGAAGTGCCCTCTACCGTCGGCTCGAGAAGCACGGCTTGTGATGGGCCAGCAGCAACGGTCGTCGAATTCGCCCGACCGGAAAAATGAGGGGATCGGGTGACGAGACTCCACGGGCGTCTTACCGGCCTCGTCCTGCTCACCGGTTTGATCCCGACCGTCACCGCTGGTTACCTGCTCTGGCGATCCGAGCTCCAGTTGACTGCCCGGTACGTGTTGGTCGGAACCCTGGTTGCGATATGGATGGGCTTGACCTTGGTCGTTCGTACCCGCACGGGATACCACCTCCGAACCCTGTCCAACCTCCTGGCCGCGCTTCGAGAGGGAGACTACTCGTTTCGGGCCCGTCGAGTTGCGCGGGCGGATCCCTTTTCAGAGGTGATCACGGAGCTCAACCTTCTCGCCAACACCCTCAGGCACCAGCGGGTAGATGACCTCGAAGCCACCTCACTGGTTCGAAAGGTGATGGCCGAAATCGACGTCGCGGTCTTCGCATTTGATGCCTCGGACCGGTTGCGCCAAATCAACGCCGCCGGTGAAAGAATGTTCCCCGAAGTACAGGAGCTGCTCGGTTCGACAGCGACGGACCTCGGCCTCGGCGCCTGCCTCTCCGGACCACCCTCTCGCACGGTCGAGCTCGAAATCGGCGGTTCCGTCGGTCGCTGGGAAATGCGGCGCGGGAGCTTCCGCCAGCACGGTCGTCCCAACCGCCTGCTGGTCCTCTCAGACGTCAGCCGTGCGTTGCAGGCCGAGGAATTGGCGGCCTGGAAACGACTCATACGGGTCATCGGCCACGAGCTCAACAACTCCCTCGCTCCCATCACCTCGCTCGCAGGGAGCCTGGAGCGCATCGTCGACCAGGACCCACTCCCCGACGACTGGCGCAGCGACCTCGGCAGCGGCCTGCAGGTCATTTCCTCTCGGGTCGAGGCCCTCAACCGGTTCATGGGCGATTGCTCGCGCCTCGCCAAGCTGCCGGAGCCGACCATCGCCAGGATCGATCTCGGGACCTGCGTGCGCAACGCGGTCGCTCTCGAGAAACGGCTCAAGGTATCCGTCGTTGACGGGCCCGACACCGCAGTGTCCGCCGATCAGGCGCAGATCGAACAAGTGCTCATCAACCTCGTCAAGAACGCGGTCGAGGCGAGCCTCGAAACCGGTGGGTCGGTTCGCGTCCAGTGGGCGTCGGACGGTGCCATGGCCGAAGTCGTGATTCGCGACGACGGACCCGGTCTGCCCGATTCCGGGAACCTGTTTGTCCCGTTCTTCACCACCAAAGCCGAGGGCTCCGGCATCGGTCTTTTTCTGAGCCGCCAGATCGCCGAGGCCCACGGCGGTTCGGTCACCGTTCGCGACCGCGAGGATCGTCGAGGGTGCGAGGCCGTTCTCCGAGTTCCGGAAGCCGGCAATTGATCGGAACCGTCGGTCCTGTCCGTTTTCGCACAGCGCGGTCCCATTTTCGGCGTGGTCCCCACACCAACCGAGTTCACTGATTCTGGAGGTGTGTTGGGAAAGCCCGTCGGAGGGACCCAAAAGGCCAACGGCGATCCATGCAATCGGTGGCATCGTCCTTGCTACACGTTGGAACGGGACCTTGGGTTGCTGCCGACGTCGCCGCCGTCAAGGAGAGTCGGAATGGAGAGTCTTGCACAGGACATCCGGATGGGCATACGAAGCCTGGTTCGGCGTCCACTGTTCACCGGCGTTGCCGTTCTGACACTCGGGCTCGGCATTGGCGCGACGACAATGATGTTCGGCGTCGTCGAAACGGTGCTTCGCCCGGACCTTCCGTACCCGGACCCAGATCGTCTGGTGACCCTGTGGCAGGAATGGCCCGGTTACCGCGGCCTCAGGAGTCACATCAACCTGACCGACGACCAGTACCGTCTGTGGAGGGACGACCAGACTCTTTTTCAGGATGTTGCGATGTTTGCCGCAAGTGAATGGGGCTTCGGCACGCTGACACAACGTGGCAGGCCCAGCAGGATTGGCCTGGGGAGCGCGACCGCATCTCTTCGAGATGTCCTCGGTGTTCGCCTCTATCTGGGGCGTTGGTTTTTGCCAGAGGAAGAAGGGTCAGCCCCAGGAGAGGCCGCACCGGTCGCTGTGCTGAGCTACAAGCTCTGGCAAAACGCCTTTGGGGGTATGCCGGAGACGGTCGGGAACACCATCGTGCTGGACGGTATTCCGCGCACCATCGTCGGGATTCTTGCGCCGGACTTCCAGCTTCGTTGGCTCACAGAATCCCCCCTTCAGGGTCGGGAACTCGCCGCCAAGGACATCTGGGTCCCGTACGGCCAGGCATGGGACTGCGTCGGGTGCGGCGCAAGCATGTACCAGGGTGTCGGGCGACTCAAAGACGGCGTCACGCTCGAGCAGGCACAGGCGGAGACCCAGAGGATCCTCGCCGGAAGCATGGAGTCCGTCGACATCAAAGTAAGCCTGGTGCCCCGAGACGAAGACGAGGTCCGGGGTCTCGCTTCTCCGCTCCTGCTTCTTCTGGGTGGCACCGTCCTCCTGCTGCTGATCGCCTGCGGGAACATCGCCACCCTGTCAGTGAGCGAGATTCACTGCCGCCGGCAAGAACTTGCGACGCGGGCCGCTCTCGGGGCGGGCACATCAAGGATCATCCGGCTGATCCTCGCGGAAAGCATCATGCTCGGGCTCTTGGGGAGCGTGGTCGGAGTAGTGATTGCTGCCGGTGGCATCGGGATTCTCAAAAACCTGGCACCTCCGATCCCGAGAATCGATCAGTTGGGGATCGACCTACGGCATCTCGCGTTTGCGGCAGGGCTGGGGACCCTTTCAGGTTTCGTCTTCGGATCCGTTCCCTCTCTCAGATTCGCCGATGTCTTGGCTGATTCCGTGGCAGGTGCGGCCGGTCGGACCCAGACGGGGCGCACCTCGCAGTTTCACTCTGCTGTGATCGCAGCGGAAATTGCCCTCGCCGTCGTGCTGCTCGTGACCGGCGGATTGCTGACACGAAGCCTCTTTCGCCTCATGGGCGTCGATCCGGGATTTGACACGGAGAACCTGGCCACCGCCAATCTCTCCCTTCCCGACGATCGATACGGCTCCGAGGAAATGCAGACACAATTCCTCGAGCAGGTCGTCGAGCACCTCCGGTGGATCCCGGGCTCGACGGGTGTGACAGCCGCCGACGGCCTCCCGTTTCCCGGAAGGACCGCAGGCTGGAGCGTATGGATCGAGGACCGGCCGACTACAGAGAACAAGGTCAGCACGAAGCTGTTTCATGTTGCCGCCGGCTACCACGAGGTCATGGGCATTCCCCTGCTCGCGGGGCGAACATTTTCAGAACAAGACGGGCCCAACTCACAAAAAGTCGCCCTGGTCGACGAATCGCTTGCCCGTACTCTGTGGCCGGGCAGCTCTCCGATCAATGCGCAGCTTCATTATCCCTGGGGCACGGTCACAGTTGTCGGTGTCGTCGCCGACGTCAAGCGGGAGGTGCTTGGCGGAGAACAGGATCGGATGTTCTACGTCCCCTTCGCCCAGCACCCCAGGGCATCGATTGCGTTTGCGGTGCGTACGAGCACAGACCCGATCCATGCAATTCCGCTGATTCGGGAGGCGATCTGGGCCGTCGACAATAACGTCGCCATTACCCAGGAAGGCACCATGACCTCTCTCGTTGCTCAGTCCGCGAACGACGAACGCTTCCGCACGCTCCTGATCGGCGTCTTTGCGATTGCCGCCGTCATCCTTGCCGCGGTGGGGATCTTCGGCGTTACCGCCCGCATGGTTGGGCAAAGAACCCGCGAGCTTGCGATTCGAATGGCCGTTGGGGCTCGCGGATCCGACCTCACGAAAATGGTGATCGGACAGAACTTGAAGGCCGGTGTCCTGGGTGTCCTCGTAGGAATCATCGGCGCATTCTGGATCTCCCGATTCGTCAGTCGGTTTCTCTTCGACATCGGCGCCTCTGACCCATTGACCTACGGAACCGTGTGTGCCCTGGTTTTGGTAATGAGTGTGGCGGCCACCTATCTCCCCGCCCGTCGCAGAGCCAATATCGATCCGATCAAAGAGTTACGGGCGGAGTAGAGAGAGTCGACATCTCCTCACCCGCATGTCTCTCCAGCTTTCGTCGCGGTGGCGCCGAAGTGCAGAGCTCAGTAGCCAGTAAACAGTAGTCAGTAATCAGCAACCAGTTCTACAATCCCGTCAATGCCACGGCCGCAACCCCACCGCCTCGGCCGCCGCGCCGAATGGGCCGCCCTGTTGATGTTGATGGCCAAGGGCTATCGTCCGCGCCACCGCAACTGGCGCGGCGCCGGTGGTGAGCTCGATCTCGTCATGCAACACCGCGACGAAACTGTCTTTGTCGAGGTCAAGGCCAGATCCGACGATCTCTATGGCGGTGCGGCAGCCGCCTTGAACGCGAAGAAACAAAAGGTCCTGGTTCGCGCTGCATCGGCCTACCTCGGCCGGTTCGGGCTGTGGGAGCATCCATGCCGCTTTGATCTCGTTACCGTCGAGCGCCGCAGCGGGATCCTCCCCTGGCGCATCCGCCACTATCGCAACGTCTTCCAACCGAATCTCGGAAGACAGTTTTGATTACCTACCCAACCGAATCCTCAGGGAGGGTGGGCGGAAGATCCGAAATCCGAAATTCCTCATTCCTCATTCTCGTTTCAACTCTCTGCTGTCTTCACCTGCCTGCTCAGCCGGACAGATTCAGTCTCGCCGCCGAGCCACCCTTTGAGGTCCTCCAGAATTCGGTACTCCGTCGGCACCAGGATCAGGGTGATCGCGGTCGCGAAGACCACCCCGAAGCCGAGGCTCACCGCCATCGGGATCAGGAACTGGGCCTGGCGGCTGGTCTCGAAGATCATCGGCGTCAGACCGAGGAAGGTGGTCAGGGTGGTGAGCAAGATCGGGCGGAAGCGGCGCGTGCCGGAGTCGCGGATCGCGGTGTCGACAGGGACGCCGGTGGCTCTCTCCCGGTTGATGAGGTCGATCATGATCAGCGAATCGTTGACCACCACCCCGGTCAGGGCCACCATCCCAAAAAGCGACAACATCGACAGATTGAGGCCCATGACGACGTGGCCCAAAACCGCGCCGATGAGCCCGAAGGGGATCGCCGACATCACGATCAGCGGCTGGCTGTAGCTGCGGAAGGGGATCGCGAGCAGGGTGAAGATCGCAAGCTGGGCGATCAAGAAGTTCACCCACAGGCTCCCGAGTCCCTCGCGCTGCGCCCGCTGCTCGCCCTCGAAGTCAAAGGTCAACCCCGGAAAGTCACGCACCATCCTCGGCAGGACCTCGTTTCGCACATTCGAGTTGATTTCGTTGGCGTTCGCGACTGCATCGTCGACGTCGGCAGTGACGGTAACGACGCGCCGGCGGTCGGTGCGGTTGATGACCGCGTAGCCCCGCCCCTCCTCAACCGTCGCCACGGTCGTGAAGGGGACTTCGGAACCGTCGGCTAGACGGATCCGCATGGCTTCGATGTCGCCAACGCTGCGCCGCTCGTCCGCCGGGTAACGAACCATGACCCGGATGTCGTCGCGGCCGCGTTGAATTCTCTGTACATCTTCGCCGTAGAAGCCGCGCCGAACCTGTCGTGCGAGATCGGCCAGCTCGAGACCCAGGGTCCGCCCCTCGGGTGTCAGCCCCAGCTTGAGCTCCTTCTTGCCCGGCTCGAAGGAGTTAGCGATGTCCTCGACTCCGGGATACTCGGCAAGGATCGCCTCGAGCCTGTCCACCGCCTTGAGCAGGGTCGGGAAATCGTGATGGGCAAGCTGCACGCTGACAGCATCGCCGGCGGTGAACATCGAAGCGGTAAACGTCAAGGAAACCGCACCCGGGATCTCGCCGACCAGCTCGCGCCAGCGATTGGCGAGCGCGAGAGAGCCGACGGTGCGACTCTCCGCCCCCATGAGCTCGACCTTGACCTCCCCGACATTAGAGGCGGCGCCCGAGGTCTGGACATTGTTGGCCGCAGGTCCGTGCCCCTTGTTGCTCGGATGTTCGCCAACAGTTGTCGCAACATGAACGACCACCGGAGGCGTTCCGGGTGGGGCATTCTCGTCGACCTCCCGCCCCGCATCGACGGCGGCTCGCTCGATGTGCGCGAGGATAGCCTCGGTCTGGCGCACAGGCGTGCCCTGGGGCATGGTCAGCTTGGCCACCATGCTGTCGGCGTCGACCTTGGGCATCAGGCTGAACTTGATCCACCCACCCCCCACGAAACCGAATACCAGGAACAACAGGGCGATGGCCGCGGCGACCGTGACGTACCGCCACTCGAGGGCGAGCTCGAGGGTCCGGCGGTAGGGCACTGTGATGACCCAGTCGAGCCCACGCTGAACCGCCGCCTGCACCCGACCTACGGCATCCAGATGAGGCTGGAACCAGCGCGCCATTCGCGCCCGCAGACCGCCGCCAGAACCCGCGAGGTGAGAGGGAAGGATGAGGAGAGCCTCCACCAGGGAGATGGCCAGAACCGAGATGACGACCAGCGGAATCTCGCGCATGATTTTGCCCATCAAACCGGCGACGAAGAGCAGCGGCATGAAAGCGGCCACGGTTGTGAGTACCGCAAAAGTCACCGGCATCGCCATCTCGCGCACCCCGAGGATCGCGGCATCGAGCGGATTCATACCTTTCTGCATGTAGTCATGGACGTTTTCGCCGACGACGATGGCATCGTCGACGACAATGCCGAGCGAGACGATGAAGGCAAAGAGCGAGATCATGTTGATCGTGATGTCGAACTGCGGAATCAGCCAAAGGGCGCCGAGGAAGGAGATCGGGATTCCCATGGTAGTCCAAAAGGCAAGCCGCAGATCGAGGAAGAGAGCGAGACACAGAAAGACCAGGATCAGACCGAGTCTTCCGTTGCGAAGGAGCAGCCCGATGCGCTGCCGCAGGATGATCGAGTCGTCGTCCCAGGTCGCCACCGTCACGCCTTTCGGCAGGCCCGGCCGCAGCTCCTCGACGTAGGTCTTGACCGCATCGGCGACGTCAAGGGCACCTTCTTCACCCACCCTGAAGACCTGAATCAGGGCCGCCGGCTTGCCGTCGAAGCGGGAGGCGGTGTCCGAATCCTCGAAACCGTCGATCACCGTCGCTACATCCGACAGCCGAACCTGCGTGCCGTCGCTGCGAGTCACGACAACGATGTCCTCGAACTCCCGCCCGTGGTAGCGCTGACCCTTGGTGCGGAGGAGTATCTCACCGCCGTCAGTCTTGACCGAGCCGCCCGGTAGGTCGAGCGACGACCCGCGCACCGCGTCGGCGATCTGCCGGAAGCTGAGCCCGTAGCGGCGCAGCGTTTCCTCCGAAATCTCAACCGAGATCTCGTAGCGGCGGATACCCGCCACATCCACCTGCGAGATGCCGGGCAGCGCGGTGAGCTCGTCTCGCACCCGCTCGGCGAGCGCCTTCAGGGTCTTCTCCGACGCGTCGCCGGAGATTACCACCGTGATCACACGCCGCCGGGTATCACCCTCCGCAACCACGGGTTTCTCGGTCTCGGCGGGGAAGGTCTCGATACGATCCACGGCCGCCTTGATGTCGTCGAGGACCTTGCGGTCGTCGGCATCCTCCTCGAGCTCGGCGATCACGGTCCCGACGCCCTCGCTCGCTACCGAGCGTATGCGCTTGATGCCTTCGATGGGGGCGATGGATTCCTCGACCCGGATGCAGACCCCCTCCTCGACCTCGGCCGGCGATGCGCCGAGGTAGGGCACGGCCACAGTCACCATGTCGGTGTCCATCTCTGGGAAGACCTCGATCGTGATGCTCGCCAGCGACATCGCCCCGGCGACAAGGATGAAGAGCATCAAGAGGTTGCCGGCAACGTGGTGGCCGGCGAACCAGGCGAGGAAACCGCTGTGACTGTCCTTCATGCCACGCCCCCAGCAGCATTTCGCTGATCGCGGATTGCTGAGAAACGATCAGAAGTCTCATCCGCAGGGGAAACATCGAGCGTTGCGCTGGACGTATCGACGCCGTCGTCCGTCTGAGCCGGCGGTTCGTTTTCGCCGGCGCCGGCAATTCGCACCTTCATGCCGTCGGTGATCACGTCGAGAGAGCTGACAATCACCTGATCCCCGTCCTCGAGCCCGGACGAGATGTATGCCCTCCCGCGGTCTGCCCGTGCCACCTCGACCCGCCGAACGCGCAAGACGCCGTCGGCGAAGACCCACACCGTGCTCCCCTCTCGCAGCGCATGGCGGGGGATGGGTAGGACTCCGTCGAGGGTCTTGCCGAATATCCTCACGTCGGCGAAGGTGTTGGGCATCAACGGTGGTCGTCCGTCCCGGCCGGCATACGGCCGCGCCACCTCTACCACCACGTGGGCCATCCGCGAAGCCGCGTCCAACTGTGCCTCCATGCGGGTCACCCGGCCTTCCCAGGTGTAGGTCGTACCCGCATAGGCAGCGCTCACCTCTGCTCGCGGGCCGGTGTCCCCGGGTCGCCCGGGTATCTCGAACCAGGACAGATCGCGGCTCTCGAGAGGCACCCGCACCTCAACCTCACCGGTGCCATAGACCATCGCCAACGCCCGGCCCGTGGTCACGAACTGGCCGAGATCCACGCTCTCGCTCACCACGACGCCATCGAAAGGAAGCGATACGCGCGTGCGCTCGAGGCTGAGCCGCGCCACGTCGAGGTCGGCCCTGGCGGCATCGAGCTCGGCCTGTGCTTGCCGCACCTGCGGCTCGCGCACGACCAACCCCGAGGGCGGCGCCTCGCCCGGGTGGAGCTCGGTCCACTCCTCCCGCGCCACCTCGGCCTCCGCCGTCTCCTGCTCGAACCGCACCTCGGCGCGGGCGACCGCCGCCTGTGCGCGTTCGACGCCGAACTCGTAGTCGCGCGGGTCGATCACGAAGAGCGGCTCATCTGCGTCGAAGAAGCCTCCAACCACCATTGAAGGACTGACCTCGACCACCCGTCCGGCCACCTGCGGCACGACCTCGACAGCGACCTTGGCCACAACCTCGCCATGGCCCTCCACGACTACTGGGACGTCGGACACGTGGGCGGTTGTCGTCTCGACCAACGGCCCCGGCGATATGTGCTCGACGCGCGGCGGCGTCCTGCGGGAAGAGGCGAGAAGCACCGCGCCGGCGACTCCGGCGACGAGAACGACGATCGGGATGATGAGCTTGACGGCTTTGGGGGACATCAGGACACCTCTTCAGATTTCGGATTTCGGATTTCGGATATCGGGTTTTCCGATATTGGCGTATCGAATCTGGCCAGGGCCTCGGACTCCTGAGTGGGACTGATTTCAGCGCTCGGGAGGTCGGTGCCCCAGTCGCCGCCGAGGGCGAGGAACAGATCGATGCGGGCGTTCCAGACGTCGGCGGTGGCATTGATGATGGCCTGTTCGGCGAGACGCAGCCGGCGCTCGGTCTCGAGCACCGTCAGCATTGTCGCCACACCCCGCTGATAACGCTGCCTGGCGAGGCGATCGGCGGCGCGGGCTTCTGACACCCGCTGACGCGTGAAATCGAGATTGCGTTCCGAGGCATCGCTCAACACCAATGCGTCCTCGACCTCGCGCAGCGCCTGCAGCACCGCACCGGCATAGTCCGCGACCGCCTGATCGGCTCGCGCCCGAGCCGCATCGACGTCCGCTCGTCGCTGGCCGCCGGTGAAGATCGCGCCGACCAGGTTCGCCACTGCGTTGTAGACCAGCCCGTCAACCGAAACGATATCAGTCAAGGTGTCCGATCTGATACCGGCCGATCCCGTGAGGCTGAGATCCGGATAGAGGTTGGCGAGGGCGGCTCCAACCCCGTAGGTCGCCGCAGCCAGTCGCATTTCAGCCTGCCGGAGATCGGGCCTCCGGTCGAGAAGTTCGGCCGGCAGACCGAGGGGGACTGGTTCCAACGACGGCAGCTCGGCCAGAGTGTCGGGCAGCTTGGCCCCGCTCCCGGGCCGGCGGCCGACGAGCACATCGAGCGCGAGCTGCGCCTGTTCGAGCTGACCTTCAATGACCACCCCCGCAGCCTGCGCGGAGGCCAGGTTCTCGCGCGCGAGGTGGAGATCGACTGCATCGGCAAGGCCGCTGCGGTAGCGGCGCTCGACCGTCTTGAGGGTCGAGCCCCAGCTCGCGGTGATCTCACGCGTGATGGCCACCGCACGCTCGAGGATTGCGATCTGCACTCGCGACCGCACGACCAGCGCGACCACCGTGTGCACCAGCGCCTCCTGTGCGGCTTCCTCGGACAGGAGGCTCGCCCAGTTCGCCTGCTGGGTGCGCTTGAGGCGTCCGAACAGATCCGCCTGCCAGGTGATGTTGAAGTCATCAGAGTAGGTGGTGGAATAGATCTCCCGCCGCCCCGCCCCAGGCAGCACGAACGACATTTTCTGTCGCTGTGCACCGGCGTCGTATCCAGCCTGTGGAAGACGCGCGCCTCCCGCTCTGCGAAGACCCGCCTCGGCCTCGAGAACACGTCCCGCCGCCAGCTGCAGGTCGACGTTGTTCTCCAGTGCCAGCTCCACGAGCTCGGTCGTGGTCTCGTCGCCGAAGGTGCGCCACCACGGTGAGACGGCGGGGAGACCCCTGCCTCCTCCGTCACGAGCATGGACGTAGGTATCGGAGACGTCAGCCGCGGTCACCGGCCGTTCGGGCTCCGGGCCGAGCGTGCAGCCGCCCGCCAGCACCAGCCCGGTGACGGCTCCAATCACGCGGAGGAACATTCGAAGACTCATTGGATGACCTCCGGGACGATCTCTTCGCTTTTCCTGCCCGCCTCCGACTCCGCGCAGGCACGGATGCCACCGACCGAAAATCGGACGAAGTGGGCAATCTGGTCCGAGTGATGGGTCGGCAACACGTCGTCTCGTCCAAGATCAGCGAGCAGGTGATGAGCCTTGAATACATGGAGGAGCTGACCAACGAGCGACATCACACACATTCGGGCAGACGCTGCGTCGAGCGGTGGACCGACCCTGGCGAGGGCGGCCGATGCCCGCTCCAGCATCGGCTCAAAAAACTCCGAAAACAGGACACCGTGGGGCAGCCGCGGAGCGATCATCTCCCGCGACACCAGGTTGAGGAACATCTGCCCACGGCTGTCTCCCACCAGCGGCTCGATCATGATGGCCGCGAAGGTCTCCACGAATTCTTCGAGGGACGGGGTCGGTTCGCGCGCCATGAGCTCACCCATCATCTCGAGACGACGATCACGAAAAACCGTGAGCATGGATCGAAAGGTCTCGAGATAGAGCTTGTCCTTGCCGCCGAAGTGGTAGTTGACGGAGGCCACGTTGCAACCCGCCTCGGTCGTGATATCGCGTACGGAGGTCGCATCAAAACCAATGTCAGCAAAGAGCTTCTGCGCCGCTGAGAGGATTCGATCGCGGGTGTCCCTGCACTCCAGAGTCTGACATTCATGTTTGGCTGTCGCGTCCATGGCGCCCTCCAACATTCGTTTCAAACATTAATATTAAACATTTGTTTCATTTAGTCAACGATTCCTTGCGGTAGGGTCCAAAGGTTCTCGGGCTTTACTGCTACGCGGCTTTTCGGCCTTACGGCGCTGAGAACGCTCCATCTCCTCGCCGTATAGCCGTGGGTGGGCGGGTGGTGGAACCCGGATAGCCGTGGGCGGGTGGATGGGCGGATGCCTGTATCATTCCCGCCATGGAAAACGATCTTGCTTCGCGGCGGTGGCTGATCCTCGCCTCGACCGTCGTCAGCTTTCTCGCTGTCGGTGTGACGTTCTTTGCGGTACCGCCGCTGGCGGCGGAACTGGGCTCGCGCTTCGGCCTGAGCCACTTTGCCGTCGGCATGTTGATGGGCGCCATCGGCGTGCCGGCGATCTTTCTCTCGATCCCGCTCGGCGCGGCGGTGGATCGCTGGCCGGCGCGTGCCGCGGGCAATATTTCGCTGGCCCTGATGCTCCTCGGCTCGATCCTCTTCACCTTCGCCCCGAGCTATGCCATCCTGCTCCTCGGACGTGGAATCTTCGGCATCGGCGGTCTCGTCATCAACCTCCTGCTCGCCCGTCTCGTGACGACGGCATTCGCCGGGCGCGAGCTGTCGTTGGCCATGGGAGTGTTCAACGCCGTCTACCCTGCCAGCATGATCCTCATGTTCACTCTCCACCCGCGCCTACTTGCCTCCTTTGGCTGGCGCGGCGAGCTGATGGCGTTGGCGGTGGTGGTGCTGATCGCCATCCCCCTCCACAATCTCGCGGTCCCGAAAAACCTCCGCGGCGAGGCTGCGACCGAGGAAAGCAGCCGCGATCCCTGGATGACCGTGCCGTTGGTGGCGTTGGCGGTCTCCTGGATGGTCTTCTTCGCGGCCTACGCCTCGATCTTCACCTTTGCGCCCGAGTGGGCGGGCGGGGGCGCGTCGGCTCTCCTGGTCGGCAGCGTCATCGCCTGGGTCGCGATCTTTCTCAGCCCACTGGTCGGGAGCCTGATCGACCGCACCGGACGCGCTGCGCGGTGGATGCTGGGCGGCCAGTTGCTGTTGGCGGGAGTGCTGGCGGCGATGGCTGCGGCAGTCATTCCTCCGATCCTCGCTATGCTCCTCGTTGGAGTGACCTTCGCAACCGTATCGACCTCCACCTATTCGATGCCGGCCGTGCTGGCGCCTCCCGCGAGAATCGGATTCGCCTTCGGCCTCATCACCGCCTTTTCAAACCTCGGCAATCTCGTTGGACCGGCGGCGGCCGGCGCTATGCGGGATCATCTCGAGGGGTGGGCCGTCGCATGGGGCGTCCTTGCGGCCGCAGCCCTTGTCGGCGCCGTCGCGGCCTGGCGCCTCGTGTCGAGCCCGCATTATTCATGAGGTCTCGTCGCGAGGGCGGCGAGGTGCCATTCCCCGTGGGGTTTGCGACCTGAGGGGCGCGGACGCGTACTCGACGGTACGTGGAGCACCCCGAGGCGAGAAAACACCGCGGGGAATGGTGCATCGTCGCCCGCAGCAGAGACCTCATGATTAATGCGGGCTCTAAAGAAAATCGAGCTGTGGCACCTTCGGAATGAGACGCTCCTCGAAGGCACGATCGAGGAACGCCCGCATCGCCTTTTTGCCGCGCTCGCCGTAGTCCACGGTGAGGTCGTTGACATACATGCCGACAAAACGATCGGCCCTGTCGCGGTCAAGGCCGCGGCCGTAGTCGAGGGCATAGTCAAGCGCTTCCTCGCGATGCTCGAGCGAGCACTCGATCGACCGCTTGAGCAGGGCTGCTACGCGCAAGCACATCTCGTCACCAAGATCGCGCCGGATGACATTGCACCCGAGCGGCAGCGGGAGATCACCAGTTTCCTCCGCCCACCACACACCGAGATCGACGATTCGATAGAAACCCTCATCCTGCCAGGTGAGCTGGCCCTCGTGGATCACGACCCCCGCATCGACCGCGCCCGAGGTCACGGCCGGCATGATCTCATCGAAGGGCAGGGTCACCGTCTGCAGGGCACGGTTCCACATCTTGAGGGCGAGCGAGGCCGAGGTCAGCCGTCCGGGAATGGCAACCTTTATTTCGGTGAACCTGTCCGGATCAACCGCTTCGCGTGCGATCAGCACTGGACCGTAGCCGTCTCCCATCGAGGCGCCTGATCCGAGCAGCGCATAGCGATCATCGAGATGCGCATAGGCGTGCACCGAGACTGCGGTCACCTCATAGGTTCCAGAGAAGGCCTCGCGGTTGAGGCTTTCGATGTCGGACAGCACGTGCTCGAAGCGCAGATCGCCGCTGTCGATGAGCTCCTTGGCCAGCGCGTAGAACATGAAGGCGTCGTCCGAGTCCGGCGAGTGCGCCACGCGAATGAGAGTCATCGAACCTCCGAATCCCTGAACGGGAGCCGCATTCTAACCCGGTCGGACGAATCACCACAGAGGCATAGAGGGCACCGAGCCCACCCAACCACCCACGTCGCAACCACGAAGGCACGAAGACACAAAGGAATCACAAGGCCACCCACCCGCCCCTTTTGCCCGCAGATGACGCAGATAGACGCAGAGAACTTTCCCTAATTGGACCGGGCCGCCGTTTTTCCCAACTGCCTCAAGCATTGCTTCGACCAAAATGCCCACAGATCACACAGATCCACCCACCCAATAAAAACCGCAGAGGCGCAGAGAGGCTCTCGCTAGATTCCTCTGTGCGGCGAGGTCGGCGCCGTCTGAAAATGGCCGGAAACCGCTGGGCCGGGCCACCACTCCGAATGCAAGCACCCGTCTCGGTGTCCCGGCCCAGCGGCCTGCGCTCTCTGAGCGCAGGCCTCGCTACTTCTCTTCTTCATTCATTGGTTGGAAAAAGTAGCCTATGGCAGAACCGACGTGCCAAAGGCACGTCGGCTGGTGAGAAGCCCGCCTACGACGAACGCTCTCGTTCGGAGCAGACGTCCTTCTCACCGGCGACAGGCGATTTCCTGATCGCCTGTCGTTCTGCTGTCAAGAAGCGGAACCACATCTCAGGCTCAGCGGTCGCTCCTTTGCGTCCTTGCGCCTTTGCGATTCCTCAGACGGGCGGGCGGCTTCGTGAACCCTTGGTGTCTTTGTGTCTTCGTGTTTGCGACGTGGGCGGGTGGGTGGATCTGTGTTTATCTGTGTGATCTGTGGGCAGTCTGGATCGGCCGTTTACTCTGTGGTCAGTCGTTTTCCTGGCGGGCGGCGAAACGTTCGATCAGGGCGCGGGTCGATCCATCGTGGTGCGACAGCTCGGCATCGCCGTTTGTGAACAGGTCTTTCGTCTCGCCGAGGATTCTGCCCGCCAGGACCTTGCCCAGCTCCACCCCCCACTGGTCGAAGCTGTTGACCCGCCACACCACACCCTGGACGAAGAACTCGTGCTCGTACAGGGCCACCAGCATACCGAGCGACCGCGGCGTTACACGGTCGAGGAGGATCGTGTTGGTCGGGCGGTTGCCCTCGAAGATCTTGTGCGGCGCCAGCGCCTCGATCTCCTCCTGTTCGAGGCCGCGAGCTCGGAGCTCCACCTCCACCTCCGTCGCGGTCCGTCCCACCATCAGGGCCTCACTCTGAGCGAAGCAATTGGCGATCAGCTTTCGGTGGTGGTCGCCGATTGGATGGTGAGAATTGATGACGCCGATGAAGTCACACGGCACCAGCTCGGTGCCCTGGTGGATGAGCTGATAGAACGCGTGCTGGCCGTTGGTCCCCGGCTCGCCCCACACAACGGCGCCGGTTTGGTAAGCGACCCTGTTCCCCTCGCGGTCAATCGATTTGCCGTTCGACTCCATGTCCCCCTGCTGGAGAAATGCCGGGAACCGGCGGAGGTACTGATCGTACGGTAAAACCGCCCTGGTTGAAGCTCCGAAGAAATTGCGATACCAGATACCGAGCATCGCCATGAGGACCGGGATGTTTTCCTCGAACGGCGTTTCGATAAAATGCCGATCAACAGTGTGGGCCCCCTCGAGCAGCTCCTCGAACCGATCGAAACCGATCGCCAGGGCCACCGTCAGCCCGATCGCCGACCAGCTCGAGTAACGGCCGCCGACCCAGTCCCAGAACTCGAAGACGCAGTCTGGATCGATCCCGAAAGCCTCGACCGCTTCGTGGTTGGTGGAAAGGGCCACGAAATGGCGCGCTACCGCGGCACCGTCTCCGAGTGCCTCGACCAGCCAACGTCGCGCGGTATTCGCGTTGGTCATGGTTTCCTGCGTCGTAAAGGTCTTCGACGCGACCACGAAGAGGGTCTCTGCGGGGTCGAGACCGCGGGTCTTCTCGACGAAATCGGTCGCGTCGACGTTGGAGAGGAAACGGACCTGCGGGCCGTCACAGTACGGCGTCAGCGCCTCGCAGATCATGGCGGGTCCCAGATCCGAGCCACCGATGCCGATGTTCACGACCGCGGTGATGGGATGACCGGTGAAGCCGAGCCACTGCCCGGAGCGCACCGCTTCCGAAAAGCCCTTCATCTTCTGGAGGACAGCGTTCACCTTCGGCATGACGTCCTCTCCGTCGACCACGATCGGTGCGCCGGAGCGGTTGCGCAGTGCCACGTGGAGCACCGCCCTGTCCTCGGTCCAGTTGATCTTCTCGCCCGCAAACATCGCTCGCGTCGCCTCGGGCACGCCGCTCGCGCGAGCGAGATCGACCAGTAGCTCGACGGTCTTTTCGTCGATGCGGTTCTTGGAGTAGTCGAAGAGCAGCCCGTCGAGGTCAAGGGAAAACCGACCGAATCGCTCCGGGTCGGCCACAAAGAGATCGCGCATGTGCACATCACCAATCTCGCGGTGGTGCGCCGCGAGGGCGTTCCACGGCGCCGTCTCGGTCAGCGGAGTTCCGCTTCGCACCGCCTTATCGATGTCGGAATCAAACATCATTGCGTTGCCTCCTCGGGACGTTACGAGGATAGCGCAGAAGGGCCGTCCGGCTATACGGCTTTACGGCTTTATGGCTTTATGGAAAAAACCTAGCATGGCGAAGGCATTGTCAACGGTATGTGCCGTATAGCCGTGGGTGGGTGGGCGGGGGAACCCGAATAGCCGTCTGCCCGGGTGGGCGGGTAGGAGTCAGCTACTCGCCCACTCCAACGCCCGCGCTGGATCCTCGGCAAGGAGTTCGAGAACTTCATCCGTCGGCATCCGGCCGCGTTCCGTGTAGTGTTCGAGGAAAGCCTCTACGGACGCGATGTCCTCACCGTCGACGTAACCCGCCGGCAGCGAACGCGCGCCATCGAGACCGATCGTCCACAGCTTGCAGGCCAGCTCTCTCAGTTCGGGATCGCGGACACCGTCGATCGCCGCCCTCCGCCAGATTTCCGGCAGCTCCCCGCGATGGTCGTTGAGGAGATCGAGGGCCGCTGTCCGGGCGCTGTCGTCATAGAGCAGGGCCGCCGTCAGGGCCACCGGCACCGCGCGCCACTGGTCCGGCAGGGCCTCACCTGCTCGCAGCTCGAGGAATCCTCGCGGCCTCACCTCGAAGAACAGGGTCGTGAGGTGGTAGTCGAGGTCATCAGAAGTCGGCCACCCCCACCGCGGATGGCCGTCTCGAATCCACTTCTCGAAGCTGCAGCCGGGGCAGCCCGGCTCGAAGAACTCGTCGGAGATGTGGTAGAGCATCACGTCCGCCTCGAGCGCCGCTTGCCCCCACTCGCTGCGCGGATCGTCTCCTCGCCCCTCCACCAGAAGGCGCGGGAAGCCGCTCCTGGTCGGATCGAGCTCCTGCCAGGCGCGGGCGCGGCTGCAAACGGCGCCAAGCCCCGGGCTGGAGGCGAAGCTGGCGGTCATCAACGGGCTCACCAGATTGGCGATGAGCCACCTCTCCTGCCACACTCCTTCAGGCCCGAGATCGAGGTTGATCTGCAGACTCGCGGTGTGCCGCATCATGACCGCGCCCCAATGGCCCCGCTGTCGGTAGTAGGCGGCCTGAGCGGTGTATCTTCCGGCCCGAAGTTGCTGTGGAACCGTTTCGACATCGTGCCAGACATCAACACCGAGGGCGGCAAGAACAACATCGTGGCGCCTGAAGGCGCCGCGCAAACGGCCGACGATGTCCTTCACATCCGAGCAGGCGGCGGAAACGCCGTCGTACACGGCCGTCGAGTGCTCCACCTGGGCGCCCGGCTCAAAGGTCAGTCTCCCCCCGCCCTCGACCGGGTACTCCACCGGTCCCATTGGGCGGCTGTTTCTGGGTCCGATGCGGTCATCCGAAGCGGCGAGTTCGTCAACCACCTCGAGCACACCAGTGCTATCTGGTAGGGTCAAGAGAAGGCGCCCCTGCGGCCGGCCCTTGGCGTCACAAACGATGGGGAAGAACTCGGGCTCGAGTCCAACGCCGCCGAGGCGCTCGGAACGGACTTCCTCCGGGAATGCCTTCAGCCCCGCGCGATATCGCGCCTCGTCGAGCGAGATGGAAGCCTTTCGATCTTGAGTGGGCATTCGTCTCCAATCGCGTCAACGCACGATACACGGCAGACAGCGCGTTGCCAAATCCAGAAGAGGTTCACGGCTATGCGGCTATGCGGCGATGCGGCCACACGGCTCTGAGAACGAACCATCTCTGCGCCGTATCGCTGTGGGCGGAGGGTGGGTGGAACCCGTATTGCCGTGGGTGGGCGGCAGGGTGGCTCGTATAGCGGTGGGTGGTCGGCCGGGGGAACCCGAATAGCCGTAGAGCCTGGGCGGGAGGGCGGGTGGCAAAAAAAGCGCGGCCGAAGCCGCGCCTTAGGGAATTCTATCGAGCGGTCGTTTATTCGGCCGGAGGGTTCTTGAACTCGTGGATGGCTTCCTTGTTGTTGAGGTTGTCGGCGAGCACGACTTTCTTCGAGTGATCCTCGCCCGTGTGGCAACCGTTGCATGTTTCCTGGGTCGGAATGACCAGGCCGTTGGCCTTGGCGGCCTCCAGATCCTTCATGATGCTCATCTTCTTGAAGTCGGCGCCCGCCCCGTGACAGGCCTCACACTGAACGCCAGCCATCTCCTCGGAGGAGTTTGTGGCGTGGCACTTCAGGCAAT
>Ga0307423_1000516_pt1 | contig 26017 bp, 23 predicted proteins | sample SalMarWE160310MG_FD_202154 | JGI IMG/M metagenome (GOLD analysis project Ga0307423, IMG submission 202154) | Salt marsh sediment microbial communities from the Plum Island Ecosystem LTER, Massachusetts, United States - WE1603-10 | ecosystem: Environmental > Aquatic > Marine > Intertidal zone >... | reverse complement strand
TGCGCACGGATCGAATGATGTCGCAAACGGCATCGGTCCCATGGCCGCCGTGGTCAGTATCGTTCAGTCGGGCGGAGAAGTGGTGCAAAAGTCGTCCCTGCCGCTGTGGATACTGGGCCTTGGTGGCGTCGGTATCGTAATCGGGCTTTCCACCATGGGCTACCGGGTGATGAAGACCATTGGCAGCGGGATTACCCAACTCACACCGAGCAGAGGGTATTGCGCAACCCTGGCGGCCGCGGCAACCGTTGTGCTGGCTTCCCGGACCGGGCTGCCGGTCTCCACCACGCACATCGCCGTGGGTGCCGTTATCGGAGTAGGGCTGGCGCGCGGTGTGGGTGCAATCGATCTGCGGGTCATTGGCGGAATTATCGTGTCCTGGGTTGTGACACTGCCGGTGGGTGGAATACTGGCGGCACTGTTTTACTTCACCCTGAAAGGCATGTTTACCTGATGCCTGCCCGTCTAATGGTTTGACATGCGTGGCCGTCGCCGGATGCCTTGCGTGGCAGGTCCCGTGTGATAGATTGCACGCAGAACCGACGGGATTTCATAAAATCTGACTGCAACGGGTGGAATTGTCCTTATGTCCGGGGTAACCGGATGGGGAAACCGCCTCGAAAGGCGATGTTCTTCAACAAACCCTGGTATCGTGATGCCCCTGTATACCGTCCCCGTTGAAGAAATCGACTGGATCAAGGGTGTTGCTTATCCGCGCGGTGTGCGTTTCCGCGAGATCATCATCACCGGACCACCCAGTAGCGGCAAGTCGGCGCTGGTTCAGAAACTGGGTGGCTGGCCTGAAGAGGGCTTCATCGACCTTGCCCGAAATAACTGGTGGCACAGCCGGATCCTGACATTCCGGCCACGGGAGGTGCACTTCGGTATCCCGTTCATGGGGGCACGCGAGAGTCTTGCCGTTTTTGACCCTGCATGGCTTGCTGCACCGGCACCGGTCGATTACACACGCATACAGATTCCCCCGGGCAAGAGCTGGTTCTTCCAGTTTAACTGGCGGGCGCGATTTATCTTCGACTTTCAGCTGCCCCCTGTGGATCAGCTCTACTCGGTTCGCAGTAACAGGGCGGCTGCTGCAAGCCACCCGGTGGACAGGATGCTTTCGAAACAGGACGTCGAGCGGCAAAGCGCGGTCTATGAACTCCTGGCGTTGCATTTTCACCATTGTGGCATGCGGGTAATTGTACGGACCGAATTTGCAGGCATGCCCCGGGTCATCACCGATCCGGATGTCGCAGCGGCTTGAGACAATTGCCGCAAACGAGCCACCGTACATACATCACGGCAGCATGGTTGCTGCCTGCCGGTTCAGCCAGTCCATCAGCGGTTCGGCAGGGTAAACCTGCGGAACCATTCTGCCATCTATACGGGTGAATATACCGATATGGTCTGGCCGTGCGCTGATCAGGATGTGAAATTGATTTATCCGGCCGGCATTCAGCCAAAGGGTGTCGTCCTCTGTGAAGGGGTGATGACCCACTATAAACGGTAACTCACTGCTGACCTCCAGGCCCTTGCGGAACTGGCGCACATCACTGCGTGTATAACCAGCGGGAAAGGCCGGCGTCCTGATCCGGCTCCAGGTCATGTCATGGACGATGTCGGGAAACTGGTGTGCATCTACCAGGGTTTGCCGTGAAATCTTTCTGCGCGCGGGTCCGGCATGGCAGGCGATAAAATCCCGTGAGAGAACCAGCAAAGGGGATTGTTGATAGAAGAGTTCGAGTTGTTCCTTGTATTCTTCGCCCCGTGAGGCAATAACGTGCTTTTCCCAGAGCAAGCCCTGGGGGACGCCCTGTTTCATCAATTCATGCTGGAAACTGTCATGGTTCCCTACGATATAGAATACCTGTTCGGGGTATTTGATTTTCAGCCTGAAAATCAGGTCCATCATCAATAGCGAGCTGTCCATTTCCTCGAGTCTCCCGGGTTCTTCCGGGTGTACCGCGTCCCCCAGTATGATCAGTGCTGCCGTGCCTTTTTCCAGGCCTTCCATGAAGGCGTTCTCACTGAGGACCCTGAGCAGGTTGTCAAGCTGTGCGTGCAAGTCACCTACCAGGACGGGTGTGAGGTGGTCCGGTAACTCCAGCAGACAACCGGGATTACCCAGAGAATCCTTTTGGCGGCCGGCTTCATGCCGTAGCAGTTCATTGACCTGCAGTAACGTTTCAGTTGCTTTGCGGGCAGTCAGGGGTTCAAGCGGTCCGCCGAAGATTTCCGGAATTCGTTTCAGTGCTGCTCTGCGACGGCTGGTAATACTGGAGAATTCCGGTGTATCGTCAATCAGGGACAGGTAGGTTCCAAGTTCCGAAATCGGGTCCTTGAGAAGCAGCGCATCCCCCATATGCGAAATGGAAACATGGCGCCGGAATGCCTCGCGCGGGTAACTGAACACATGTTCCTGGTATTCAATATTGCTGTCGATCACCAGTGTGTGGCCGGGAGACAGCCGTTGAAAGTGTGCGATCCCCGAGAAATAGCGTTCCGGGTCGAACAGGATGAAATCACAGGATGAACCCGCTTCATGTCCGGTAATGTCGGGATCCGGGCACAGATAGAGAATCTGCTTGCCCATCTCGATCCGGTATTCCGGGTATCCCTTGACAGGGATGCGCAGGGCCTTGCCTGACAGGCGCAACTTCCGGGATTTCTCCGGTACCACGGTTTCGGCAGCAGGGCTGAAATAAGCCCGGATTTTCTGCAAGATTGATTGTTTCATTTACGTCCCGGAAAACCTGTCTCCGGCACCAAGTGTAGCCTTCCCGATGGTGCGGGGTATACACCCTCGGCCGACGGACGCCGGTATCGACGTCGTGAAAGGTCAATTCTCCGTTGCAGGCAGGGTAATCGTTCTTGAAGCCGGAAAATGACAGCTGAAAGTGCTGCCACGTCCCACCTCGCTGCTGATTTCCAGTACGGCATCATGCCTCTCAAGGACCTGCCTGACGATGGCCAGGCCGAGGCCGGAGCCGCCGGTATCACGCGAGCGGCTGCTGTCGACACGGTAGAAACGTTCTGTCAGGCGGGGTACATGCCGTGCCGGGATGCCTGCACCGCTATCACTGACACTGAACCGGGCACCCGTTTCGTCGGCAGACCAGCGCACCCTGATTTCCGCGCGGTTGGGTGTATGTCGTATTGCATTGACAACAAGATTTGTGAAGGCGGTACGCAGTTCACTTGCATTGCCGCGTAATCCGCACCCGGGCTTGATTTCCGGGATCAGTTCATGCCGGCTGGTGCAGGCGAGGGTACGTGCTTCCTCGATTATCGTTGCCAGCAAGTCGGGCACCGGCACAACATCATCCCGTGGCGACTGGCTGCCTGTCTCGATTTGAGTCAGTATCAGCAGGTCGGCGATCAGCTCACGCATGCGTTGTGCCTGATTTTCCATGATTTCTATCATGCGTTTGCCGGTCGCATACTCCGGTTCATCCGTGCCCATCTGTTCAAGCAGGCCGGTTATGACGGTCAGTGGTGTGCGTAATTCGTGTGACACGTTGGCGATAAAATCCCGTTGTGTTTCATCCAGGTGATACTGCCGGGAGATGTCCTGAGCCACGATTACGCGCAGAGGGGTGGTTCCGTCGATGGGTATGACGTGCAAGCACAGCGTCCTTGTCCGGTTTCCCGGTGCGGACAGCGTCAGTGGTCGGTCGTAGTTACCGGCGGACAGGTATTCGTCAAGTATCGGGTCACTGACGAGCGATGAGAAGGACTGTCCGACTGCATCACGACCGGGGATGCCAAGCAACGTACCCGCCGCTGTATTTGACCATTCGAGCCTGCCATCCGCTTGCAGGATGGCCACGGCATCCGGAAGTTCCGCGATGCTGTCACGGAAGTGGTCCAGGGATTGCGACAGTTCGTGTTCGCGCAGCCGGTTGTGAGTCTCCTGAGAGTCGAGCGCCTCGATGACGTCAGTCCACAGCCCCGTAGCAAAGGCCGGGTCCGGCTGCCGTTGTCTCCTTATGATGTCGGGTAGCGCAGCAAGACGGCGCAGATGCCAGGCTGTATAGAGCAACATGCCGATCAGCAGTGACTGCAACAGCCAGCCGGTCAGCAGACCAAAGATACCGCAGATACCGGTTAAGCCAAGGAACTGCCAGACTTCAGTCAACCGGTTGCCGGGCATGTCAACCTCTCGCTACGCCACATCGTTGTGCTGCACGTTACTATATTACAAACCGGCCGTTAGGTGTGTGTGCAGGGGCGAGCAGCGGCAGAACGGCCTGGCCGATCATGTAATGCCGGGCCGCATGGTAAGCTAGTCGTGCGTGGAAAAGCGATAGCCGGAACCGCGAACTGTCTGGACCAGGTGCTGATGCCCGGATGGTTCCAGTGCCATACGCAAACGGCGGATATGAACGTCGACCGTTCGTTCCTCGATATAGGCATTGTTTCCCCATACCTGGTCGATCAGCTGGGTACGGCTGTAGACCCGATCCGGATTCAGCATGAAGAAATGCAGCAACTGGTATTCCATCGGGGCAAGCTCAAGGCGTTTTCTGGCGGCACTGACGCGCTGGCTTGCCTGGTCAAGCTCGAGTTCGGCCATGCGCAGGATGTCTCCGTCGGCCGCTATGGCAGTGCGGCGCAGGACTGCCTTGACACGCGCGAGCAGTTCCTTGACCGAAAAAGGCTTGGAAATGTAATCATCGGCGCCGGCCTCGAGGGCGGCGATTTTTTCCTGTTCCCGGTTGCGAGCCGTTAGCATGATTACGGGGATACTGTTGCGCGCAGCGCCCCTGCGCAGTGAGCGGACAAACTCAAAGCCTGATTGACCGGGCAGCATCCAGTCCAGTAATACGATATCCGCATCGCCCGATCCCAGCAGCCGCCTGGCCTCGATGGTATCGCCCGCTTCAAGCACTGCGTAACCGTTTTGCTCCAGTGCCAGTCGCATCATTTCTCGAATGGCGGGGTCATCATCGACAACCAGTACCGTATTCATAGTCCGGTACTGGGCTGGTCTCCGTGAATGATGCGCGCAGGCCGCCCGGCAGGCGCGTGCAGGCTATCCATAACGTCCTTCAATATAGTCTGCCGTTTCCCGGTGGGCGGGTGTGACAAACATATTCTCCGTGGCGGTGTGTTCTACCACCTTGCCCATCAGCATGAAGATGCATTCCTCGCTTGCACGGCGCGCCTGGGCCATATTATGGGTCACGATGAGGATGGTGTACTTCCCGCGCAGTTCCCAGATCAGTTCCTCGACTGCCTCGGTGCCTTTGGGGTCCAGCGCGGAGCATGGTTCGTCCATCAGCAGCAATCCGGGTTTGACCGGCAGCAGTCGGGCGATACACAACTTCTGCTGTTCTTCCAGGGACAGCGCCGTTGCCTTGTGGTCGAGCCGGTCCTTGACCTTGTCCCAGAGCAGTACCTGCCTGAGTGCATCCTCGACAATTGTTTCCTTCTCGATGCGGGAGCTGCGCCGGTTCTCTGAATGCAGGTTGTAGCCGAACAGGACATTATCACGGATGGAAACTGGTAACGGGTTGGGGCGCTGGAACACCATGCCAATCTGCTTGCGTACCTGTACCAGCTCAACGGCCGGCGCATAGATATTATGCCCGAACACATCAACAGAGCCATTGATGCGCACATAACCCAGCCGTTCGTTGATACGGTTGATGCTGCGCAGGAAAGTTGACTTGCCACAACCGGAGGGGCCGATCATGGAGGTAATGATCCCCTGTTTGATATCCAGATTGATATCGAATAGTGCCTGAAATGTCCCGTACCAGAGACTCAAATCGCCGGTCCGGATGGCCGGATCCGCCGGCTTGTCGATCACTGTCTGATTGACTGTATTCATAGTTGATTCATGTGTAGTTAAATGATTCGCCACAGAGGGCACAGAGCACACAGAGAAAAACTTATTAAGTTATTGCATCCCAATCCCATAAATTTACCCCAAGGAGAAAGGATGCTCTGTTGGCGTGGTGGCAACCAGCTTTCATGTTTAGGGCATATAACCGTTTGTATTCATATTCTCTATTTGATGACGTAATGGGCAATTCGGTTGACGCAGATTTAATAGTATTGAAATGAATTGCCTCTGTGCCCTCTGTGGTGATGCTGTTATTTTTACCCAAATCGGCCTTCCACATAATCACGGGTCCGCCGGTCAGCGACCTCGCCGGTGAACAGGTCCTCGGTAGCGCCGATCTCGACACATTCACCCTCCAGGAAAAAGGCCGTCCGGTCAGCCAGTCGGCGTGCCTGCTGGACGAGGTTGGTGACCAGGATAATTGTCATTTCCTGCTTCAGTTCTTTCAGTACGTCCTCGATGCGCATGGTGGTGACCGGATCCACGGCGATGGAAAATTCATCGAGCATCAGAACCTCCGGGTCCTGGGAGAGGGCGCGCGCTATGGTCAGACGTTGCTGCTGCCCGCCTGAGAGGAGGCTGCCGAGTGAATCCAGCCGGTCCTTGACCTCGTCCCAGAGTGCCGCACGCATCAGGCAACGCTCGACTATGATATCGAGTTCGCTGCGATTCTTGACGCCGGACAGGCGTGGGGACAGCGCCACGTTGTCGTACACGGTCAGTGGCAGGCCAACCGGTAACGGGAAAACCACGCCGATACGGGAGCGCAGGGCATAGATATTTTTAAGCTGGCGTATATTGTGTCCGTTGAACCGGATGTCACCCTCGACACGCATTTCCGAATTGAACATGTCCATGCGGTTCAGTGTTTTCAGGAACGAGGTCTTGCCGGCATTGGCCGGGCCAATAACGCCGAATATTTCGTGCTCGCGGACGTCCAGTGTCACATTGCTGAGGGCGGGCACACCGCCATAGCTGATTGTCAGGTTCTGTACCTGCATCTTGATCGTCGCCGATGCCTCCGGTGCGGCGGGTGCATTCTCCGTGGCCGGCATGGTGCTCACCATTTTTTCTTCCCGCGCAGGCGCATGCGGAAAATGATGGACAGGCTGTTCATCAGCAACACCATTGCAATCAGCACCAGCGCGACACCGTATGGCAGGTCTTCGGGCACACCCGGCACCTGGGTGGAGACCACGAACAGGTGCAGCGACATGGCCATGGTCTGGTCGAATATGCCCTGTGGCAGAAATGGCGTGAAGAACACGGCGCCGGTGAACATAATAGGCGCGGTTTCACCGGCGGTGCGCGACACCTCCAGAATGACGCCGGTCAGGATGCCGGATACCGCGTTTGGCAGTACCACGCGGCGGATGGTCTGCCAGCGGGTGGCCCCCATGTTCCAGCAGGCTTCGCGGAAGGCCAGCGGCACTGCCTGCAGGGATTCCCGTGTGGCCACAATGACCACCGGCAGGGTCATGATCGCCAGCGTCAGGCTGGCAGCCAGGATGCTGGTGCCAAAGCCGAAAAAAAGCACAAAGGCGCCGACACCGAACAATGCATGGACGATTGATGGCACACCGGCCAGGTTGATGATGGCCAGATTTATGATCCGCGTAAACCAGTTGTTACCGGCATATTCGCTCAGGTAGATGGCAGCAGCGACCCCCAGCGGCACCGAAATCAGCAACGCGACGGCCACCAGCCATACGGTGCCCAGCAGGGCGGGGAAAATGCCTCCTGCCGTCATGCCGTCTGTTGGACTGGTAAACAGAAAATCGATGGAAATGATCGAGCCGCCCTTGACAATCAGTGTCCCCAGGATAATCAGTACCGGGATGATCAGCAGCAGTGTCATCAAGAGGAACAGGATGCGGTAAAGATGCTGAACCCGCTGGTTGCGTATATTGAGTTCGGATGCCTCGAACATGGTGTCTAGCCCTTGCGTACACCGCGCACGATCAGGTCGGCGCTGAGATTGATGATGAAGGTGACGATGAACAGGAAAATACCGATTGTGAACAACACCTGGTAATGATCGGAGCCCACCGCGGCTTCCCCGAGTTCCGCGGCAATCGTTGCAGTCAGGGCGCGTACCGAATCAAAGATGCTGTGCGGAATATTGATGGAATGCCCGGTTGCCATGAGGACCGCCATGGTCTCGCCGAATCCGCGGCCGACACCGAGCAGGACCGCGCCCAGCAGTCCGTTTTTCGCGGCCGGCAGGACGGTTTTGTAGGTCACCTGCCAGCGCGTGGCACCCATGGCCTCGGCCGCCTCCCGATAGCGGTCCGGGACCGCCTTCAGGGCATCCTCGGCAATGGAGGTCATGATGGGTGCTGCCATCAGCCCGAGGATTATGCCGGCATTCAGCACATTCAAGCCAACGGGCACATTAAAGATCTCGATGATCAGCGGGTTCATGATGCTGAGGCCGATGAAGCCCCAGACCACCGAGGGGATGGCCGCCAGCAGCTCCACCAGTATTTTCAGCGCCTCGCGTGTTTTACCGGAGGCAAATTCGGCGATGTAGACCGCGGCACCGAGTGAAAAGGGGATGGCAACCAGCATTGCGAGACCGGTCACGCTCGCGGTGCCGGCGATCAGCGCGAGTATGCCGTACTCCGGGTCATCTTCATCCGCAGGGTACCAGTAGGGAGAGGTGAAGAATTCCTTGAAGTCGAAACGGTCGAGGATAAACCCAAAGCCTTCCTTGGTAATGAATACAAAGATACCGATGATGAAGATAATGGCAGAAATGCCACCGATGAAGACCAGCGCCTGGACACCCTTGTCGATATACCAGTCGGTATTGCGGCGATCGAATTCACGCGATTGCCGGGCGGCTGTCATATCTCTGCTCGCCATGGTCAGGGTGCGCCTTCGCCACGCAGGGTTTCCATCAGGTCGCGAACCTGCAATGCCAGCTCGCGGTAGATATCTTCAAGGCGCCTGGCCGTTTCTGTCGCGTCGCCACCTTCCGGCGCCGGGCCAATGTCCCATTCCAGCGGGGTGGTGTGGAACGGTATCTGTTCGAAATAATTGCTGACCGGGCCTTGCAGGCTGACAATGATATGTTGCGTGGTAAGTTCCAGTGGCGTCATATCGATTGGGCCAGGCTTAACGCCTTCGAGGGATATACCATGGTTGCCGAGGAACTCGACCATGGCAGGATTCAGTGTTCTGGCGGGTTCGCGTCCACCGCTGGCGTAGACACCGCTGCCGGGGTGATTCTTGCTGGCAATGGCCCTGGCCATCTGGCTGAGACAGCTGTTGTCTTCATCAACAAAGAAAATGTTGTAGACCTTGGGGGCCTTGGTGTCGCCGGTTGCCGTAAAAACAGCTTCCTCGCAGAGATTCTTGGCCTGGTCGGCCACCCGTTTGAGCTGGGTGAAGACCGTGAATATCGCCAGCAGGCTTTTAACGGCCTCGCGGTCGTCATTCGCCATCAGCTCGGCATAAACGATATCCAGGTCATTTTCCATGCGTTCTTCCATGAACATGGTGGTCCGTGCCTGGTCTGCATTGAGTCCGTTGAAGGCCTCGATGGCCTGGTGCAGCATGATCTGCGTCTCGTTGCCGATACGCTCGAGTTCAAGTGCCATCGGTCCCGATGGTGGTGCGGACAGTTGCAGGGTCTCGCGGGCTATGGTGACGGCATAATCACCGATGCGTTCCAGCTCGATATTGGCCCTGATCACGGATGACAGCAATCGCAGGTGCCTGCCGCTTGGCAGATGCAGGGCAATAAACCTGTGGCACTTTGTGTCAATGTGCCGCATTGTGCGGTTGATCGGGTGGTCGCCAAGCACCGTGGCGGCCGCCAGCTTGGTGTTGCCGGTTTGCAGGGCGTGCATGGCATTCTTGACCGCCGCTTCGACCAGTACGGCCATGGCCGCGACCTGGTCACGGATATCAGTCAGGTCTTTTTCCAGACGTTCTTCGTAGTGAGTCATTGGGCTGATCCTGGGCGCGCCGCTCGTGCGACATTTTCGTTATCAGCGGTCGGGTGGCATGCAGTGCATTCGGGTACTGCATGCCACCACCATCCAGCTGTCTGGTGTTCAGGACGGGTAGTTTAAACCGGACCAGGCCCGGCCTGAAATCAGCATATCAGTTACAGCTGACTGCACGGATCGGGGCGTAACCCTTGTTTAGCAGTATGCACTGACCGGTATCGCTCTTGATCCAGTCGAGATAGGCCTTGATGTCACCCTGCGGTTCGCCGTTGGTGTACATGAACAGCGGACGAGCGATCGGGTAGCTGCGGTCGCTGGCGGTTGCAACGCTGGGTGAGACACAGGCACCACCGGTTTCCGCTGCAACACACACCGATTGCACGTGGTCCGTGGCATAGGCCAGACCACTATAGCCGATGGCGCAGGGTGTCTTCTCCACCAGGTCGACCACGTCCTTGGAACCGTGCATGTCCAGGGTGCCCTGGCGGTATTTGCCCTTCTTGCCAAGGATGGCCTCCTTGAAATAGACGTAGGTACCGGAGTTGTTCTGGCGACTGACGACCACGATTTCATCCTTGCAGCCAGGCACTGTAATGCCCATGTCCGACCATTTTCTAACCTTGGGATCGCGGCCATAGATATCCTTCAGCTGCTCGATGGACATCTTTTTGGCCGGGTTGTTCTTGTGAATGAAGACCGCCAGTGCGTCGTAACCGACCACGTGTTCAACCGGGTTCTGGCCGTTCTTCTTTGCCAGTTCAATTTCCCTGTCCTTCATCTTGCGGCTGGCGTTGGCGATGTCCACGGTGCCGTTGATCATGGCCGCAATGCCGGTGCCGGAGCCGCCACCGGAGACGGAAACCGCGACATCGGGATTGACATTCGGGTAGGCCTCGGCCCATGCCTGCGCTACGTTGACCAGTGTATCGGAACCCTTGTTCTGGATCAGGGTGCGCGCCGGTGCGCCAACAGTGGCCGTCAGGGCGGTTACCAGCAACGATGTTGTCAATATCAGTTTAAGCTTCATCCTTTGGTGCTCCTGTTCGGATTCAATGTGGATTCGGGGCAGGGAATTGCGTAGCGACGCTGAAAGAACCCCGTGCCTTGGTTGCACGAGTATAAATGTCGATTGTTACGATACTGTTACGAAAACATGAAATTCAGATTAAACAACTCATTCTACCGACCGCCGTCCGTCAGCGGGTCGCCAGTTGCGGGGTTATTGCAGGACGTAACTCTACAACCCGGCAGGCTGCGTTGCCGGACCGCAGGCGCTGCCCGGTGGCAAACGTCCGATTATTTTTTGCCCTTCTTGCCCTTCTTGCCCTTCTTGTCCTTCTTGCCCTTCTTGTCCTTCTTGTCCTTCTTGCCCTTCTTGCGCTTATTCTCCTTGCCGTCGTCTTTTGCCTTATTGTCTTTTTTGTTGTTGCCTTGCTCATCCTTGTTGCCGGTCCCGGGGCCGAGCAGTTCGGATGCGGCGGCAATGACCTTGCCGGCGCGTGCCGCGCTGAAGCCGGGTACGCTGGCGAGTTTTCCAACGCTGGTAGACGCCAGTGTTCTGAGTGTCCTGAAGCCGTGGCCGTCCAGTGTTGCCTCGGTCGCCGGCCCGATACCCGGGATATCGATAATGGCTGGTTTCATATGCATGTCCCCTGTATTACGAATTATTGTTTAATAAACGGGTATTTATGCAGTATTACCGGGGAATGGTCTTTGACCTGCGTCAGTTTTGCGCCAATAAGATGACAGGGTGACAGGTCGGGTATGTCGCATCAGTACCGGTAGGAAACGAGCTTGTCCTTGATGTCACGCCACAGTGACGCATAACTGCGGGCAGAGATGCTGGAGGGCGCATACTCACCCACGGGTGCCCGATGAAGGCCCATCTGTTCAACATCGCTGCTATACGGGATCCGGGTCGCGAGAAAATCTCCCGGCAAGGCGGATGCCTGGTCGACGATGGAGCAGTGCAGGTTCTTGCGTCGATCGACCATGGTAAAAAATGGCAACAGCTTGACCATATCCATATTATTCTGTTTGAAAAATCTCATGATCTGCCGGTAGGTGCGCAGTGACAGGGTGGTCGGGATGGTCGGGACCAGCAGGGCATCCGCCGCGGCAAATACATTCTCCGATGTCAGGGAGATACTCGGCGGGCAGTCGAGGAAGACATAGTAATACTCGTTGCGGAACGGCTCCAGCAGCTTGCGCAATCGCTGATCAGGTTTCTTTGTATGATCAAGGAAGATATCCATGTTGCGATAGGAGAAGTCCGCCGGGAGCAGGTCGAGCCAGTCGTAATCGGTGCCACGGATATACCTTTCCAGATCGCGTTTGCCTTGCAGCAATTTCCTGCCGCCGCCCTTGATCCTTGGTTTGATACGAAAGTAGTAGCTCGCTGCCCCCTGTGGATCCAGGTCCCAGACCAGTGTGGGCGCGCCTTCCTGTGCGGCCAGCCATGCCAGGTTGACTGCTGTAGCGGTCTTGCCGACACCGCCCTTGATATTGTATGTGGCGATCACCTTCACATCAGGAACCCCCTGACCGTGTGGGCGAGGCAAACAATGCCCGGAAACGCGCCTCATTCTCGGGCAGCGAGAAAGTGCTGAAGCGTTCGGAGAATTCCTGCCGCGCCTGTTGCTGGCGCCGCTCCAGTCCCTCTATCAGCATACCCATGGCCAGCAAGGTCCCGGCTGAGGCCTTGTCTTCCACGACCATCTGATGGCTGAATCGCTTGAGTGTATGAACCTGTACTGCGAAGTCCTGGAAATTTCCCAGGTTGTTCTGCAGGCTCTTCAGTATGCTGATCAGCCGTTTGATCCTGCCGGCCGGGTACAGGCTCTGGAAGAATTCCATCAGGTAGCGCAGTTTCTTGGCAGTTTTGCGCAGTTCGTGCAGTGCCTCTGCGGGCGAGTCCGCCTCGATGGCGCGACCTTCCTTGAGGATGCGCCTGTAAACGCGCCAGATGCGCCTGCAGGCAAGCTCGTAGACCCGCCGACGCGCATTGGGCAGTGTCGAACGCTCATTGACCGGTTGCTCGAGAAAGCTGCGCCAGTCGCGCACGAGGCGCCGGTAGCGGGCGGAGTCAAGTGCCCTGACCAGCGCCTTGTGCTCGGTTTGCCGGTGCCTGTGCAGGAAATCCTGCAGGGGATCAATGTCGGCCTGCATGGAAGCAGGCAGACTGTTTCTGTAATCATCGAAATTCAGCAGGTAGACATCCTGGTCGCGGGTGTTGCCGGTTATCTGCCCAAGCCAGGCAAATTCCCGCCGGTAGCGATTCAGGATTCGCTGTGGCAGGACGCCCCTGATCTGGCCGAGTGCGGAACGGGTGCGGCGCACCGCAACCCTGAAATCGTGCAGGAATTCGGTGTCCGTACCCTTGCGCGTGCCAGCCTCATTCGCCAGCATGATATCGAGCAGACGCTGCAGGATGATACGGGTTGCCTGGTCGGCACGCATGCCAGGTTCGAGTTGCAGGTCCAGTCTTGATGAATAGTCGCCGGGCGTAATACCGACGATGGTTAATGCGGTCAGCATCGGGTCCTGTGTATCCGGCACCAGCTGCAGTGCTTCCAGTCTTTTCGTTACCTGCTCTACAGGTTTGCGATAGCCCTTGACCGGTAGCAGGATAACCCGGCCAGCCAGCCGGTATGACCTGGCTCCCTTGCGTGCTTGCAGGGTGCTTTCCTCGATCAGGACGCGGGCGACGGTTTTTTTATCCTTGTTCAGCATGCGCAGGCTGCGTACGCGGGTCCTGATTCTGGCCAGGGGTATCAACTCGCGCATCTCCAGAACCGGCGCCAGCTCGTCACGCAAGCGACCCGGCGACAGGTCCTGGATAAAACCCGGTCGTCGGCCAAGCCCGGCCCGGGCGAGCGGGTTGCTGGTGTTCAATCTCCGCAACACCAGCATGCGTTGACTGCCGTCCACGTGCTCTTCCAGCACGGTGTTGTTGCCGTACAGACGCCAGTCAAAGCTGTCGTAGTAGGTGCGTCGTTCCTGCCGTGCAGGCTCAACACTGAGCCGGACCTGTTCACACAGGCCGGCCTCTACTGCATTCGCGTCGAGCTGTTCGGGTATTATGTAATCGATCCGCATCGTGACGGGTTATCGGTTTTATTATTATCGGTCTGCAGCCTCATTTCAGCGATATCAGTACAGGCTGAAAACCCTTATAATTTGTGAGTCCGCTGCAGCGGGGTTTGACGGCGCGGCAGGAATCCAACTCTCCAACCCAGCCTATACAATAACATACGGTTTGTAGTTGATGGAGATCAAAATGAATGTGAAGAGCGGCAAGTCCTGAAGCTTGGGTGCGAGGTTTGCATTACTCATGAAACAACCTGATGTATCACGTATGCCTGGGTTCACCGGCATCACTATCTGTCACGGTTTGCCACAGGAATAGCTCACATGGCCGAGTTTGCCGCATTGCTGGTGCTGCTGTTTCTGTCGGGTGTGTTTTCCGGGTCCGAGACGGCACTGGTCACCCTGACCATGGCCAGGGTCGATGCCCTCGTGAAGGAGGGCCGTAGCGGGGCGGGCGCGTTGTACCGGCTCAAGCAGGATCCGTCGCGCATGCTGACCACGATCCTTATCGGCAATAATCTGGTGAACATCGCCGCATCGGCACTGGCAACCGTAATGGCCACACGCTCGTTCGGCAATGCCGGTCCGGGAATAGCCGTCGGCGCACTCACGCTGGTGATACTGGTTTTTGGCGAGATCACGCCGAAGAGTCTTGCGACGCGCTACTCGGAACGCATATCACTGTTTATCGCCATGCCCATGCTGGGGTTCATGCGCCTGATCTATCCGCTGGTGTGGCTGTTCGGGCATCTCACTACCTGGGTACACCGCATGACAGGCGGGCGTGGTGACCCTACGGTAACCGAGTCGGAGGTCATCAGCCTGCTCGACTACGGTGAGCAGGAGGGGACTATCGAACACAGTGAGCGCGAGTTAATCGAGCGCGTATTTGCATTCAATGATCTCAAGGTGCGGGACGTGATGACCCCGCAGGGCAGGATTTTCGCGCTGGACGGCAGTCTGACTGTCGGCGAGGCGCTGCCAAGGGTTACCGGGCAGGCATTCTCGCGTATCCCTCTCTACAGCAAGCATCCGGGTGATCTGAAAAAGGTCCTGTTCCTGCGCGATATTCTGAAAGCCATTGCTGCAGGCAACAATGATACGCGACTGGATGAAATTGCCCGTGAACTGATGTATGTGCCGCAGCAGCAGACGATCGCCGAGCTGTTCCACCAGTTCCGGAAGACCAGCCGGCATCTTGCCGGCGTGGTAGACGAATACGGCACGGTGCGCGGTGTGGTGACCATGGAGGATCTCATGGAGGAGCTGGTTGGCGAGATATATGACGAATCGGATATCGCGCCGGAGGAAATGACCCGGGTTTCCGAACACGAGATCAGTGTCGAAGGCGTTACGGAGCTGCGGGTGATCGAGGAATTCTTTGGCATCGACTTGCCGGGCAAGCCAACCGATACGGTCGGTTTCTGGGTGCTTTCGTATATCGAGTACATTCCGAAGGAACAGGAGGTCTTTTCCATCGACGGTCTTGAGGTCACGATTTTGAAGGCGTCAAGGCGAAGCATAGGGCGGATGTCGATCCGCAGGCCTGTCGTAAAAGCCGAAGAAGGACCGGACTAGGTCATCGGCATCACGGCCGGGACCAGTATTTCCATACTGCTATGCCGCATTCTCGAGCACTTCCTTGGTCGAGACCGCCTTCGCCATGCGCTTCGAGAAGTAGTAGATCCGTTTCAGTTTTTCGATGATATCCATCTCCAGGGTATAGGCAGGCAAACGGTGCGGTTCTGCTGCGACCAGCCGCCGGGCCTCATGCATGGCGGCCGAATCCATCATGCGGTTGATATCCGCTTTCATGGCGATGACCTCCTGCGCCGCCTGCTGGTTATTCTCGGTTAATGCGCTGAAGGCCATTTCAGCGGTTTTTGAGACAGCTTCATGCAGTTCCTTGAGCAATGCTTGGGTTTGTTTGCTGATTGAAACGCCATCCCTGATTCGTTCATTGCCCAGATGCACCATATCGGTTTCGATGATGTCGCCCATATTCTCCAGGTCATTCACGGCCGACATGAGGTTTACGAGCTCGCGGGTTTGGTCTTCCGTCAGGGCCTTCTGGCTTATCAGGCCGAGATAGGTCACGACATAACCGTGCAGGATGTCTACCTCGTCATCGATCCTGGCAACCTCTTGCAGCATTTCCCGGTCACCTGAAACTATCGCCGGGAGGATTTTCTGCAGCATGTCCCTGACACGATCCCCCATATGCCCGATTTCAAGGCGTACCCGGCCAAGCGCCAGCGAGGGTGTGTCAATCAGTTCTTCATCGAGATATTTGGCCTGTATGACGACTTCCTCCTCGACCGGCCTGTCAGGGACCAGCCATTCAACCAGCCGGGCAAATTGACCGGTCAGGCCGATGAAGATCAGGGTATTCGCAACATTGAACACGGTGTGGGCATTGGCGATCTGACGAGGTGCCTCGGCGGCGAGCCGGTCGATGCCCGACAGTTCCGGGTGTGCCGGTGAAAGCATGGTGACGAATTGTCCCAGGTAGGGGATGAAGCCCACCCACAGCAGCACGCCGAAGACATTGAAGAACACGTGTACCAGTGCCGCACGAATGGCCTCCCTGGGCTTGCCGATGGCGGCCAGCATGGCAGTGACGCAGGTGCCGATGTTGGCGCCAAAGGCAAGTGCGATGCCTGCCTGCAGGGAGATGAACCCCTGTGCTGCCATGACGATGACAATACCGGTGGTCGCAGAGGATGACTGGATCAGCCCGGTAAAAAGCGCCGCGACCAGAATCCCGATAAGCGGGTTTTCCATTTGGGCCATCAGATCCAGGAATGGCTGGAAGCTGCGCAGCGGCTTCATGGCATCGCTCATGATGCTCATGCCGAAAAATATCAGGCCGAGTCCCATCAGCATGCCACCGTATTGCCTGATCTTCTCGTGTTTGGAAAAGAACAGCATGCCGAAGCCCCCTGCCACCATCAGCAATGCAAGCTTGGTCACCTTGAAGGCAATGATCTGTGCGGTGATCGTGGTGCCGATATTGGCGCCCATGATGACACCAATTGACTGGGACATGGACATCAGCCCGGCCGTGATGAAGCCGACGACCAGCACGGTGGTTACCGAGGACGACTGGATGACTGCAGTTACGAAGGCCCCTGTGATTGCGCCCATAAACCGGTTGGATGTGAGTTTCGCCAGAATCAGCTTCATCCGTAAACCGGCAACGGCCTTTAACGACTCCGACATTTGATCCATGCCGAACAGGAACAGGGCCAGTCCACCGGCCAGTTCCATACCCATGTTCCACCCGTCGATGGCACCATCCGTAGCGGACGCCGCCAGTACCGGTGCCGCTGCCAGGCCTGTCATGGCCAGGCAGGCCAGCAGCAGGTGAACGGGTATGGACCGGTTTGTTTCAGTCGTTAGGACGATTTTTCTCATTCTTTTTCCCTCCGCAGGATTATTGCTGGTCACCATCCTTGACGATCGTTACCGGGATGGGTGACAGCCGCACTACCTGTTCCGCCTTGGAACCCAGCATCATATGTGCAAGCCCGGTGCGGCCCTGGCTGCCCATGACAATCATGCGTGCATGGGTCTTTTTGGCTGCCTCCAGTATCCTGTTGACCGGCAGCCCGGTAACCAGCATTGTCGATGCGTCCTGCAGTACACCTTGCCCGGGGTGCTCGTCGCGGATTTTTTGCAGGAATTTCTCCAGCATCTCCGCGGCGACATCTTCCAGGCGTTCCAGCTGCTTGTCCCGTCCCTTGACCGAGTAATACCCCGGGGCATCCCCTGGGTCGTGAACAACATGCAGTATGACGAGCGGGCTTCCCAGCACGTGTGCCAGCTCGGCGGCGCACAGCAGGGCGGCCTCGGAGTACTCCGAGAAATCAACCGGTACCAGGATGGGTTTGTGCTTGTCTTTTTTGGTCATGCGGGCCTCCTCTGGACACCGGTTTTCCTGCCATGGGCGGGGTGTTGCACGCATTGCCTGTCAACGCGATGGCCGGCATTGCAACATTGTTATTTTGCCAGGCAACGAAACCATATTATCTATTTCTTAGCCTGACGCAGAGTATAACTGCCATCCGCTTGCATCTCCCAGACATTTTGCCGATTTGATGGTTATACGTCGATGATCAGGCGCAGTGCCTGTCCCGGCTTCGGGTTTTTTCGGCCGGGGTAGCGACCGGTGCGCGACTTGCCGGATAGCGTTTCATCAGGTCGGCCGATCCGATGCAGCATGCCTCATCGCTGCCGTTGCTGAACAGCAGGCTTCTTGCCTGTTCCAGGGCGTGGCAGACAACACGCCGGTCGCATTGATCTGGCGGTTGGTTTCCATGCACTGCAGCCGTGGTTTTTCCGGCCATCGCGGTGCCTGTGCCGCCGGCGTTATTTCCGGATAGAGACCGGCCGCTGCCACGTGGCACGGACGGAGTGTTTGCGTCGTGCGTGTTGGCGGGCATGTCTCAAGAGCGGTTCTAACGGACGATGGAAAAAAAATTGCAACTTCAAGAAAATAAAGCTTATTTGATCCGTATCAAACGTATGTGGTATTTCCGCTGTTAGCATGATTCAAAGGATTTTTCATGTCGCGAATCGGGGTACAGGCATTGCCTGCAATGCCGGGATTACCCCTTCGTGACCGTGCAAATCCGAACAACAATGGTGTGGTCACAGCGTGCAGGCCGGAGTCACGAAGGTGCGCTGAGCTTACCGGAAACCAGGCAATGGAAAGTTTGCTGCAGGAAGTATTCCAGCAATGGGAAGCCATCAAGACCTTCTTTGTCTTTGATGCCACTCGCCTGTCAGATCCCGACATGATTGTACGCCTGTGTTTACAGGGTTTGCTGCTGTGCGGCTCGGCCTTTTTCTCCGGCTCGGAAACGGCACTGTTTTCATTGTCACGTCTTGATTTGCAGAAACTGCGGCGTGAACGGCATCCCCGATCGGAAACCCTGCATGCCCTGCTGGACCAGCCCCGGCGCTTGATCATTTCCATCCTGTGCGGCAATGAACTGGTCAATGTTGCCGCGGCGGCCAACATGGCGGCTATCCTGGTCTCTCTGTACGGCGTAGACCGTGCCGGCACCGTGAGCGTGCTTGTCATGGTCCCCTTGCTGTTGCTGTTCGGAGAGGTGACGCCTAAAACCATTTCGGTGTCGGATCCCGTGCGCGTCAGTACCGGCATCGTGGCGACTCCAATGAGTCTCTGGGTCAAGTTCGTTGCGCCGTTGATGTGGCTGATTCGCGGTGTCGCTGACCGCCTGACGACATTGATTGTCGGCGAGGAGAAGGCCGCCGAGAATATCCTGCAGCTTGACGAATTTCGCACGCTGGTCGAGGCAGTGGCCAGGGAAGGAGAACTCAATGCAACCGAACGCGCACTGATCTACAACCTGCTCGAGGCAGGTGACACCGAAGTCGTGGAGATCATGACGCCGCGCACCCGGACCGCATTTCTCGATGTGGAGCTGACGGTGCCGGAAATGGTGGAACGCTTCAGGTCAATCCGGCACCCGCGGGTTCCGGTATTCCGCAGTCACCGCGATAACCTGGTCGGCTTTATCCACGCCGAGGACGTATTGCACCACCTGATTGACAAGACCGACCTCGCATCGCTGCAGCCCGAGGATGTGCTGCATCCCCCGGTCGTGGTGCCGCTGACCAAGAAGGTTGATGAAATGTTTGACTTCTTCCAGGCAAACAATGCGCGTGCTGCTGCTGTGCTTAACGAGTTTGGCGGCGTGGAAGGCTTCGTGACCATGAAAGATGTGCTGACCTTTATCTTCGGTCAGGTTTCCGGTGATGTGACAGGACAGGAGTTGTACCAGGAACGGGACGAGAATAACTATGTGGTCAGGGGGGATATGAAGCTGACGGATTTCAACAATCTGACCAACTTCGGTATCGAGGACCCGCGGATGACGACCATTGGCGGCGTGGCGTTCCGCCACCTGGACCATCTGCCACAGGTGGGTGACAGTATCGGCGTGGAAGGTATCACCATCACGGTACTGGACATGGATGCACACCGCATAGCCAGCGTACGGGTCACGCGCGGCGAGGTGGAGGAAGAGACGTCCGTGGAAGATGGCAGTAACGGCGCCGCTGCTGAAGCGCGGCAGGTGGTCACTGGCGAGGCTGCCGCACCGGTGGAATTCACCGGACGCAGCGGGCAGGCCGGCAGTGCCGAGGCGGACCTGCGCCAGGCCGAAAGCCGGACGCCTCTGCGATAAACGGGCATGGCACCGCATTGAATGAGGGTTGAAGTATGGATCTACTTGTCCTGCTTTTGGTGATGTTGCTGTTTCTGCTGCTGAAAGGCTTTTTCTCCGGCTCGGAAATTGCGCTGGTCAACGCCGACAAGCTGAAGCTGCATCACAAGGCGAACTCGGGGAACCGGGGCGCCCGCCTGGTGCTGAAAATGTTCAAAAAACCGGATGTGATGCTCGGCACAACCCTGGTCGGGACCAATATATCCACGGTTATCCTGGTGACACTGGGTACCATGCTGATGATTCGCCACTTCGGTCCGGCCGGCGATCTGTATGCGGTTCTCCTGTTCGCCCCGCTGTTTCTTGTCCTGGGCGAGATCGTTCCCAAGAGTGTGTTTCAGCACAAGTCCGACGAGATTGCGCCGATTATCGTTTATCCACTGCGCCTGTTCTCGGTGCTGTTTTCTCCGATCGTGTTCGTTTTTTCACGGATTGCCCGCCTGTGCGCGCGACTGGTTGGTGCTGGCAAGACCCGGCAAAACGTATTTATCACGCGTGAGCAGATGCGCATGGTGGTGGAGATGGCTGATCGCGGGGCGAACGTGGATGTTTTTGACCGGGTGCGTATCAAGCGGGCTATCCGTTTTGCCGAGACCTCGGTTGGCGAGGCGATGATCCCGGTTGCGGAAATGACAGCCATAAACCGTAACCGTGATACGCATAGTGCCATCACGCTGGTGCGCCGCCGGGGTTATAACCGCCTGCCGGTATACAGCAGAAATATCAGTAATATTGTTGGTGTGGTGACACTGACAACCTGGGATTTGATGGACCCGGAACTGCCAGACCGCCCCCTGGAGGAACTCATCAGGCCCGCCCACTATGTTTCGCCCTACCAGACCATCGATCAGTTACTGCCGGTACTGCGTACGCGCGAGGACCACATGGCCATTGTCGTGGATGAGTTCGGTTCCGCCGTCGGCATGATTACCATGGAAGATATCCTCGAGGAGGTCGTCGGTGAAATCAATGTCGGCTATGACTTCGAGGAATACCTGCCGCGGCGCAAGCGAAACTTCGAAATGCTGGATGATGAAACCTACCTGATGGATGCACGCCTGCCCATTTCAGAAGTCAACGAGGTGCTGGGAGCCGGTTTGCCGGCCGTGGAATCACATACCATTGGTGGTCTGTTGATGGCCCGGCTGCGTCATATTCCCGGTGAGGGGGAGTCCATCGTTGAATCAGGGTATAGGTTTACGGTAACAGAGGCCACCGATCGGGCGGTCGTAAAGTTGCGGGTTGAAGCGGTCTGAACAGGCCAGTCCATGCGGGTTCAGTCAAGTAAGAGGCCGTTCATGTCCCGAGCCAGCCGGCTGTCCGGGGAAAACGTCCCTGGCAACAATCCCGTTTCCGGTGCTTTAGCGTGTTACGGCACGTGGTACATCATCACCGATCAGGACATTCACCAGGTCAAGGAGATGGCAGGATTCGTACGGATTTTCTTTGTTGATGAAACCCGTCTTGTCGGGCCTGAGTGCAATTGCCTTAGACAGGCGAAAGTTTCCGGATTCCTGAAACGTTCACCATCTGCACCATTGAGTCTGCGATGCCACTGCCACGCATGCCGGATCTGCTGTTCGGAATCCGCGCGTTCCCGATTGATTGCAACCCGCGCGTCTGCCGCGTTGCTCTCGGGTCCATTATACGGTGCGGCTGGCGATTACACGCCGTGTCCTCGCCGGCGAATGCGATGATGACCTGAAAATCAGTGGATGCGTGCGCTCTTCAATCATCCGTTACCCGCTCCAGGCAGTGCGCCGAGTCGTGGCGCGGATTGTTGACCAGCCGGCTGACCGGCCAGGCTTCCATCGGGCTTGCCGTGTAGGGGGTCAGCATGGCAAGCAGCCGCGCGCGGTCCGTATTGTCCGGGTCCAGCCAGGCGGCATACTGCGCCGGGGACAGGATCACCGGCATGCGCGCGTGGATCGGCGCCATCAGCCGGTTTGCGCCGGTGACGATCAGGGTGCAGGAGTCCAGTGACTGGTCCCCGTGCTGCCAGTGCTCCCACAGGCCGGCAAAGGCAAACAGGCCGCCATCGCGCAGGTGGATGTAGTGAGGTATTTTTTCATCGTCCCGCTGTTGCCACTCGTAGAATCCTGTGGCCGGGATCAGGCAGCGCCGGTGCCGGAAGGCGTCGCGGTAGGCGGGCTTTTCGGCAACCGTCTCGGCGCGTGCGTTGATGGTGCTGTATTTCGTTTTCGGTTCCTTCGACCAGGCCGGGACCAGACCCCAGCGCAGCAGGGCGCACTCGCGGCCGCCGGCACCCTGGCGTACCACGGCGATGTCCTGCGAAGGGGCGATGTTATAGCGTGCCGGCAGCGTCGGCACGGCGTCCAGATCGAAATGCCTGGCCAGCGTGTTCGGCAGCGCGTCGAGCGAGAAACGGCCGCACACGGGATCACCCGTTACCAGGCAGGATGGGCTTGCCGACGGGCGTCATGCGGCATGACCTGTGTTCAGCGCACCAGCAGGACCGGACGGTCGAGCGCTTCCTGGAAGCGCTCCAGGCCGCCCGGCTGCAGCAGGGCGTATTCGGCCTCCGTGATCAACAGGCCGGCGCCGGCGGCGTGCGCCGCCTGCACCAGGCGCTGCAGGTCGCTGCCGCCGAGCGGCACGATCAGGGCCGGTTGCTCGAGCGGCTCGAGCAGTGCGCGCACCTTTTCCTCCAGGCGCAATACCTTCCCAACGCCGCTCTCAGGCAGGAATACCGACAGGCTGGCGCCAAGGTCCCTGGCGATACGCGCGGCCGTGGTGACCGCCCTGGCCGCCGGCTCCGACAGGCCGGCGAGTACCCCGATGCTGGCGATGGTCTCGCTGGACGCCTGCAGGCGTGACGAGGCCCTGGCCCACTGACGGCAGGAGGCCAGCGCGCTGAGCCGGCACAGACTCAGGATGTCGGTGGTAAACGCGCGCATCAGCGCATCGGTCTCGGTACGGCCGCGCCACACCTGGAATGAACAGCGCACGTCCAGCTTGCGGGCCTCCTGTTCCAGCAGGGTCCTGGCCTGGCGTGCCATGGCGCGCAGCTGGCGTTCCATGCGCTCGGTGCTGACGGCTGCCTCGGCCAGTGACGCGGGGCTGAGTTCGCGCAGGAAGGACAGCCCGGCAAGCTGGATCAGGTTGATGTCCTCGATGAACACGCCATCGATCTCGGCGCCCAGCGAACCGGCCAGCCGCACGGCAGTCGCCAGCGATGGCGTACGGCCAGCCATGGCGGCGCCCATCGTCACGACGATGCGCCGTGCTTCCGGTTGTGTCGCAGTCATGTCGATAGCTTGCCCGGTGCGGATTCCTGTCTGAAACCCCTGGCGGCAAACGCCTGCAGCTTATCGGCGTACTGGCCAAGCGTGTCCTCCACGCGGCGGTTGATACTGCCTGCGGGAAATTCTCCCGCACTGTCCCTTTGTCCGGCCGGAACACCGGTGAGCAGTTCGATGCCGTCATCGACCGTGTCGACGGTGTAGACGGCAAATTGCCCGGCCGCCACCGCCGTGCGGACGTCCTCGCGCAACATCAGGTGCTTGACGTTCGAGGCCGGAATGATGACGCCCTGTTCGCTGCTCAGGCCGCGCAGTTTGCAGATGTCGAAGAATCCCTCGATCTTTTCGTTGACACCGCCGATCGGCTGTACCTCGCCGTGCTGGTTGACCGAGCCGGTGACCGCCAGTGACTGTTTGACGGGTGCGTCGGCCAGTGCCGAAAGCAGGGCATAGAACTCGGCAGACGAAGCGCTGTCGCCCTCGATCTCGCTGTAGGATTGCTCGAATACCAGGCTGGCAGACACGGCCAGCGGACGTTCGGGCAGGTAGCGCGCCCCCAGCAGTGCGGTCAGGATGAAAACACCCTTGGAATGTATCGGGCCACCCAGTTCCACCTCCCGCTCGATATCCACCACTTCCTTGTCGCCGATGCGCACCCGGGCCGTGATGCGCGTCGGCCTGCCGAACATGTAATTGCCCAGGTCGATGACCGAGAGGCCGTTCACCTGGCCGGTCTTCTGCCCGGCGGTATCGATGAACAGGGTGCCGCGCTGTACCTCTTCGATAAGGTGCCCACGGATGCGGTCGACCCGGTAGATACCCGCATCGATGGCCTGCTGCACGTCGGCCGCGGAGACGGTGTCATGGGTGTGCTGTGCGGCCCAGTAATCCGCCTCGCGCAGCAGGTCGGTGAGGCTGCGGGTGTGGGTCAGCAGTTTTTCCCCGTCGCCCAGCAGCCGTGCGCTGTGCTCGATGACGCTGGCGACAGCGGTGCGATCGAACGGGTGCAGGGTTTCCTGTCGAACCAGCATGGCGATCAGGCGGGCGTAGAGCTGCTGGGAGTCGGGGTTGCGATCCATCCTGTAGTCGAAGTCCACGGCTACCTTGAACAGTTCGCTGAACTCGGGATCGTACATCGACAGCAGGTAATAGAACTGCGGTTCGCCCAGCAGGATCACCTTGACATCCAGCGGTATGGCTTCCGGTTCAAGGGAAACGGTGCTGACCATGCTCATCAGCTGGGCGAGCGATTCGATGCGGATCTCGTTCGATTGCATGGCGCGCTTCAGCCCTTCCCAGGCAAATGGCTGGGTCAGGACCTTGATCGCATCGAGCAGCAGATAGCCGCCGTTTGCGCGATGCAGGGCGCCGGGGCGAATCATGGTGAAGTCGGTTACCAGGGCCCCCAGTTCCGCACGATGCTCGACCCGCCCGACCAGGTTGTTGTAGCCAGGGTTGTCTTCGTACACGACCGGCGCGCCGCTGTTGCCGTCGTGGGTGACGAAGGCATTGACACGGTAGCGGTTGTCCGCCTGTTCCCCGTCACCGCGCTGGCCGATCTCCATGCCGAACAGCGTGAAGCCCGGCTTGTCGCTTTCATCGCGCAGGAAATGGCGGAAATTCTCGATCACATCCTTTTCCACCTCCTCGAAATAGGCGATGACCTCCGGCAGCGCTTCGTATGCCGTGCGCAGGGTGCCGATGAGGTGGGAAATCGCACTGGATGCCATCTCGCTGTTGAGCTTGCTCATCCGGTCGCGCATTTCCTTTTGCCACTTGGGGGACTCCAGCAGCATCTTTCTCAGCTGCTCGTGCAGGACATCGGTGTCCTCGATGATGCGTTTGCGCTCTTCCTCGGGAAGCTTGTCGAATTCCTCCTGGCTGAGTGTGTTGCCGTCGCGTATCGGTGCGAGGGTGAAGCCGGACGGGGTGTGGATGAGGGCGATATGCCGCTTTTCCGCCTCATCCTGTACGGCCTGCAATGCCTTTTCCTTTCTCTCGTTGAACTCCTCCTCGATTTCCTGGGTGCGGGTGTGGTACTCGTCGCTTTCGAAGAGGGTCGGGATGGTGGCGTGCAGGTCCTCGATGAGCTGGTTCATGTCCCGTTTCAGCTTGAGGCCCTGCGCGGGTGGCAGGTACAGCTTGCACGGCTTGTGCGGATCCCGGAAATTGTTGACATAACACCAGTCCGGCGGGAGCGTCTCTGCCGACGCCTGCTCGCGGGCATAACGCTGCACCAGGGCATGCTTGCCGGTCCCGGTGGGTCCGAGCGCGAACAGGTTGTAGCCCTTGTGCCGGATCCCCATGCCGAAGCGCACGGCATCGACGGCGCGCGGCTGCCCGATGACCTCGGTCAGGTCTTCCAGCTCGGCCGTGGTCCGGAAATCGAACTGTTCCGGATCACAGCGATGGGTGAGCGATTCAGCATCAAGTCGTGTGATGGCCATGGACTGTCCTGTGTTCAAGGTATACGCGGCGGCACGGCGGCAATCCACAGGCCGATGCCGTCATCATGGATAACGCTGGCATGCCCGTGCACTACTCGGCCGGCGGGGGTATTTCCACCGGCGTCGGCTGCGGCGTTTCCGCGGGTGGCTC
>Ga0307423_1000515_pt1 | contig 26046 bp, 18 predicted proteins | sample SalMarWE160310MG_FD_202154 | JGI IMG/M metagenome (GOLD analysis project Ga0307423, IMG submission 202154) | Salt marsh sediment microbial communities from the Plum Island Ecosystem LTER, Massachusetts, United States - WE1603-10 | ecosystem: Environmental > Aquatic > Marine > Intertidal zone >... | reverse complement strand
CGGCGGGAGACCCTGGTCGGCGACCAGCTCCTCACGCGCCGTCCCATAGACCGGGCAATCACGGCACGATTGCACCGCCATGCCCTCTTCCCAGCAAGGCGCCCTGGGCCCAATGAGCGCCTCGCACGCCGCAGGCAGCTCCGCACCACCCAGGCCACACACCTCCTGCGCCTTGAGTGCCAGCAACTGCCGCAGCCCTTCCAGGTTGAGGCCGCGCTCGTGCACCAAGTAGCGCAGCGCGCGCACCCACGCCAGGTCCCCATCCGAGTAAAAGCGCCGGTTTCCCTTGCGCTCCGGTACGATCAGCCCCTTTGCCTCGTACAGGTGCAGCGTCCGCGGGTGCAGGCCGAGCAGCTCGGCCGCAGAACTGATAATGTACACAGCCAGGTCATCGCCCATACAGCCCACCTACAGGTAGACCACGGATACCGGGCACCAGCATACCTCTGCAGCACGTCGCCTAGTCATGCTAGATTGATTATACTGCTCACAGCGACCACCGTCAAGCAGCTTGCTAACGATCGCTATCACTTCTCTCTCCATCGGGAATTGGAGGAGGAGCATCTTGTCTATCCCGCTTCGTTGACAACCCCGCTATCGTGTGCTATAGTTCCCATCGGTATCCTTACCCACGCAGAAATGGAGCACACGCATGAATGCTGACCGAGCCTACGAACTTCTCCGGGACCAGATCCTCTCGCTCGAGATCGAGCCCGGCGTACCGATACAAGAAGCATCTCTCGCCCGCCGCCTGGGCATGCCCCCCGGCTCCGTGAGCCAGGCCGTGGACCGCCTGATCCACGAAGGCTGGCTGGAGCGCGCCAACGACGCCGTCCGCGTCACCGACGACACCATGGCCGGTATCTTTCGCCAGTCGTTCGAGGTCCGGTCCGTACTCGAGCAGCTCTGTGCCCGGCTAGCCGTCGAACGTGCCACCGAGGAGCAACTGGCAGCCCTGGAGGCCATGATGCCCCAGTTCGAAGAGGCCGCTCGCCGCGCCGATCCACAGACCTGGCTGCAGCTCGACCAGCGCTTCCACGAGATGATCTATGACGCTTCGCATAACGTGTTCCTCGTGGACGTGCTCAAGCGGCTCTATGCCCTCGATATGCGGATCTGGTACCAGGTCCTCAACCGCATGACCGACCTGCCACGCGTGGTCGAGAGCCATCGCGTCATCGTCCAGGCACTCGTGGCGGGCGACGCGCGCGGTGCCGAGCGCGCGCTGACCCGGCACATCCAGGAATCGCGCGACCTCGTCATGCCCCAGACCTAGGCCGTTCGTAGTAACCGGTTCACCGGTTATGGCTCCTCGAGCGAGCCTCCTAGCGGCCAAGGACCGCCACTACGAGCGTGTGAGCGTCTATTCGGGGACCGGTGTGTCTTGCGTTCTTAAGGATCGTACGACCGCCTGCTGTGCCATCTTGGCCGCAATGTGCAACAGCGTGTGGCTGCCGTGCACGGGATCGCCCCCCATCCCGCCCCAGCACGGGTAATAGTGGTGAAGCAGGCCGGCGCGTTCGGCCGCTTCGTTCACTGCCGTGCCGGGCAGCCGCTCGGCAATGTAGCGCGTGTTGCCGCACGGCGTCTCCCGCACCACCTGGCATGCAGTAATCTCTCCGTCCTCCGTCGCACAGGCCACCTCGGGCCGGCCATAGCGCCCGGCAAAGGCACGCACCAGCGGGTGCTGGCGCGCCGAGGGAACCAGGCTGCAAAAGGGCATCGGCAGGCTGCACCCCACGCCCATCGCCTCGAACCGCCCCTCCACCTGCCGGCGCAGCCCGGCCGGGGCAGCCGCGCGCCGGTCGACGGCCACGATCGCTGCCTGCGCCCCACACAGCGCTGCAATATCCGGGCTGAGGTCGGTCATCCCCCGGCTCTCGGTCAAAACCAACAGCAGGTCGGACTGCGGCAGCGCCTCGGGCAGGTACAGTTCTGGCTCGTCGAGCACCACCGGAAGAACAGCAGGACCACGCCAGGTCAAGAGCGACCAGTGTTCCGGCGCCGTCTCGGCCAGGTGCGCGGCAATTCGCTCTCCCCACTCTCCCTGGGTGACGATCAGGATCTCCATCGGCTGATCGGGCACGTTGCCTAGAATTCCCCCGTATGATCCACCAGGTACAGCACCAGCTCGGCGACGTCGAGCGTGCGGCCGTCCTGCAACATCGCATAGTCGCCGTGCACGAACTCGCTCCGGAACCCCAGGTTCTGGAATGCCTTGATCACCTGCGGCTGGTCGGTGGGCACGAGCGCGATCAACTGGTGCAGCCCCACGCGCCGTGCAACGTCGATCGCCGCACGGATCATAAGCGTCCCGATCCCGCGCCGGCGGAACTCGCGATCCAGGAAGAGCCGGAGCCAGCCTAGGTGCCGCTGGAACTTGCTCCCAAAGTGGATCGTCACGTCACCGATGATCCGGTCGTTGACCTGCACCATGATCGGAAAGATCTGGCTCAGGTCGAGGTCGGAGGCCCAGCTCTCGACCACCTTGCGGTCGGTGGGATCGCTCCGAAAGCGCTCCAGATCCTCGGCTGCGGCGCGCTCGAACAGCGCCGCCAGGCTGGCAGCATCCTCCTGGGTCATGGGACGGAGCAGTACGCGCAGCCCGTCCGGCAGCACCTTCACCTGTCGGTACCGTGCCAATTGGGTCCAGACATCCGTCATGACTACTCTCCCTACCTGCACACAGCGACGCGGTAAACGTACGCCCCGGCACCGCCTCGCCCGCCATCGCCCCGACGAGCGACGCGGTGCTGGGGCAAGATCAGGCGGACGCTACCTCAGGTACGCGTCCGTATAGATCACCCTGTTCAACAATGCCTGCACCGTCTTCCACACGGCGGCCTGCTCCGGGTCATCCAGGTCCACGTCTTCGAGCTGCAGCTCTTCCATGGCCTCTACGCGATCGTGCAAGGTGAGCAGCAGGCGGTTGAGCGGCGTCGACTCGTCGCGTTCCTCGACCACGCGGATGAACGCTCGCAGCTCCTCGTCCAGCGGGTTGGCGATCACCATGTCGATCCCCGCGCCCATCAGCATAACCATGTACGTCCGGTCGATCAGTGGGCGCATCTCGCGCGGCACCGCGTTCGAGACGTTCGACAGCCCGCCGTTAGTCAACGGGGGTGGATCCCACGAGAACTTGAGCGCGCGCACCGCTTCGAGGAACTCGGGGCAGTACTCCTGGCAGCCGGAAACGGTCAGCACCAGCGGGTCGATGATCAGGTCGGTGATCGGGAAATCCATCTCCAGCATCTTGGGGATCAGGATCTCGAGCGCCAGCGTCACCCGCTCGTCTGCGCCGACCGGGATCATACCCTCGCCCTTGGTCAGGCCGACCAGGCGCGCGCCATACTTTTTCGCCAGTGCCGGCACCGTCTCCAGCCGGCCCTCCGTGCAGTCGGTCGAGTTGATGATGGGCTGTGCCTTGCTCACCGTCTCGCAGGCGGCCTCGATGGCACCAATGTTGGTCGTGTCGAACGAGAGCGGCAGGTCGGTGACCTTTTCCGCTTCTTCCACCAGCCAGGGCAGGATCTCGTGCCCGCTCTTGCGGCTCGGCCCGATGTTCAGGTCGATCGCGTCCGCACCGGCATCGACCAGCTCGGCGATGGTATCCCGGAAATACGCTGCATCTCGCTCCGCGATCGCCTGCTTGACGCGGCTCGACAGGATCTGAATGTTCTCGGCAATGATGTACATCGCATCCTCCTCTGCGTTGGGCCGGATCCGCCTTCCCGGTCAATCCCGCCCGTCTGATAGAATCCGCTCGGCGATTCGGTACACGGCCTGCACGACCGGCGCGTCGGCCGGCAACTGCACCAGCGGCCTGCCCGCCAGGTCGTACTCGGCCATCAGGGGATCATTGGGGATCGTGCCGACCAGCTCTGCACCGACCGCCTTCACCGCATCGGCCAGGGGGGCCGGCACCTCCTCGGACCACAAGCGGTTCACGACCAGGTAGATCGACCCGATGTTGACCTCCAGGCCCGGGATCATCGCCATGATCCGGCGCGCAGCCTCTACGCCGCGCTGCGAGGGGTCGGTCACGATCACCAGGTGGTCGACGTCGCGCGTCGTGCGCCGGCTGATGTGCTCCATGCCGGCCTCGTTATCCATCACCACGTAATCGTAGGCGCGGCCTATGCTGTCCATGATCGTGCGCAGCATGTGGTTGGCCGCGCAGTAGCAGCCCTGCCCCTCGGGGCGCCCCATCGCCAGCAGGTCGACGGCGTCGCCCTCGACCAGGGCCATGCGCACCTGGTAATCGAGATAGTCCTGCTTGCTCATCCCACCGGGCATCGTGCTGGCCATCGACGCGCTGGGCTGCATCTCCCCGCGCATGTCCTCGCGGATCTCGCCGATCGTCTCTTCCAGTTCCAACCCCAGCACGCTGTGCAGGTTGCTCGAAGGATCGGCGTCGATCGCCAGGATCGTGCCGCTCTTTTTTTCTGCCAGGTAGCGTACGATCATGGACGCCACCGTGGTCTTGCCTGTGCCGCCCTTGCCGGCGACAGCGATCGTGACCGTCATCTCACCTATTGTCCTTGCTTTCCCGTCATCTCGTGAATGTCGAGGCGCAGCATGGCTGCCCGCGCATAGGCCGCCTCGTCCGGCAGCGTGCGCTCGCGCACTGCTTCGGGCTCGTCCTCCAGGTGCTGCAGCAGCACCGCCATGCCGTGCACCTTTTCCTCGAACTGGCTCACCTCGTGCACCTGGCCGCGCAGCACGACGGAGCGGTAGGCGTGTGCACACTCGCCCTGGAGGTAGCCCAGGTCCTCGATCACCGTGCCGCATACCTGCGGGTTGGCGCGCAGGAACTCGAGCTTGAGCCCCTCGTGCGCGCAGTGGAAATAGAGCGCTTCCCGCTCCACGTCATAGCCATAGCTCATCGTCACCACGTACGGCTCGTCCGCGCGGCACAAGGCCAGGGTCACGTACCGTCCCCGCTGCAGCAGCGCGACCAGCTCATCCCGCTCGCCGATCGCGCGATCCGACCTGCGCATGTGGTAGGTCAAGCATCCTCCTAAGCCGCCCCCGTTCGTAGTAGCGGGCGTTCTTCCCGCCGCGGCCTTTAGCCGCTAGGAACCGCCCCCCTCTAGCTCCCACCCTTCGGGTATCTTCGACCCCGCCGGGGGGAGGACAAGAGGTCCCTCCCCCCTTGGGGGAGGTTGGGTGGGGGCCGTTACCCTCGTTCCGCGATCTGCTGCGCAACCGACGGAAACTGCGACTCGTCCGTATGCGGCAAGAACATGGCCGCGTTGAACGCATCGAAAAAGGTGTTATCGGCCGACAGCTCGAGGTAGGTCATCATGCTCGCCACGTCCACGATCCGCTGCCGCGACTCGCGCGAGAGCAGGGCCAGGTACGCGCCGCGCACCGACGTGTTGCCCATGTAGTGAAAATAGTCCCACGGCGCATCGGGCAGCAGGCCGATCTGGATCGCCTTCTCGATGTTGATGTACTGGCCAAAGGCACCGCCGATCAGTACCTGCTCCACGTCGGCGATCGACAGCCCCACGCTCTCCGCCAGCACGGTAAAGCCGGCATAGATCGCCGCCTTGGCGCGCATCAGGTTGTCCACGTCGACGTCGGTCAGGACGATATCCTCTCCTGTCGCCGACTCGTCTGCCCACACGACCACGTACTCGCCGCCGTGTGGCCCTTCGCGCGTGCGCGCCGTATCGAGCCGCACGTCGACGTTGCCACCCTTGTCGACGATGCCGACCATGAACAGCTCGGCCATCAGCCCGATCAGCCCGCTGCCGCAGATGCCGCGCGGCGCTTCTCCCTCCGGCCCGATCACGCGCAGCGTCGGTTCGTACGTCTCGGGGTCGATCCACACCTCCTCGATCGCCCCGCGCGTGGCGCGCATGCCGTTCAGCACCCCCGCGCCCTCGAACGCCGGTCCCGCCGAGCACGCGCACGCGATCAACCACGTGCAGTCGCCGAGCACAATTTCCCCGTTGGTGCCGACGTCGATGAACAGCGACAGCTTGTCGCCCTCGCACATACCAGAGCTGAGCACGCCCGCCGTGATGTCGGCGCCGACATAGCTGGCGATCCCCGGCAGGCAGTCCACCCCCGCGTCGGGGCACAGGTGCAGCCCCAGCTCGCGCGCGCGCAGCGTCGGGATCTGGTTGACCGTGGTCACGAACGGCACGAGGCGGATCGAAACAGGCGGCAGTCCGGTCAAGAGGTGCATCATGGTGCTGTTGCCGGCGACCACGGCGCGATAGATCTCACCCGGGCGCGTGCCCACCTGCTCTGCCGCCTGGGCGATCAGGCCATTCAGCGTATCCACCACCAGTTGCTGCAGGTCAGCCAGCCCGTCGCCCTTGGAGGCATAGATGATCCGCGAGATCACGTCCTCGCCGCGCGCGATCTGCCCGTTATAGTCGGCTACCTGCGCCATCACCTGCCCGCTGAGGAGATCGACCAGCCAGACCACGTTGGTCGTCGTGCCGATGTCGATCGCCACGCCCCACAGCGACTCGAGGTGGTCTCCGGGCAGGACGTCGATCAGCCGGGGCGGGCCCTCTGGCTCCTCCCAGCGGTCTTGCTCGACCACGAGCGTGACCGTCCACGCCCCTTCGCGCAGCGCCTCGGACAGCCGGCGCAGCACGGGCAGCTCGGCCGTCAGCTCTTCCACCCCGTACTGGCGCGCTAGCTCGCGCTTGAGCCGCGACCAATCGTCGGTCTGATCGTCGAGCGAAGGCTCAGCCACGTCCACCACGTACTTTTGCAGGGGCTGGTCGCGCAGCGCGTCGTAGGAGAGGGGGACCTGGACCGCCGCCGCCGTCTTGTCGGTCTCGAGCACGCGCTCGATCCGCTGCGGCGGCACATAGATCGTGACATCGCCCTCGATCGTGGCCTGGCAGGCCAGCGCATAGCCGGCGGCCTGGTCCTCTTCGGAGAGGTGCTGGTTGGGCGGGCGCTGCACCTCGCCTTCGCGAACGATGACCGTGCAGCGCCCGCAGCGCCCCTGCCCCCCGCACGGCAGACCAAAACCGATTTCTGCCGCGTGTATGGCATCTGAAACGAGCGTGCCCGTCTCAACCTGTACGGCACGATCCATCGGCTGGAAACGGACGGTACACGTAGCGATGACCGACCCCCTATAACGAACCCCACACCTTAGTATAGCCTGGGATATCCACGGCCTCCCGTGGGCCGACCAGGATCTTCCAACCGGGAAGCTCCTCCTCGATCTCACCCAGCAGCACCGAGACGTGCCCCGGGATGACCAGCTTTCTGTGGTTCAGCTTGTCGGCGAGGCCGTTCTCTTTGACCGCTTTCGCGATCCGCACCGCGTCAAACTTGCCCGCTGCCCAGGCGGTCAGCACGCTCATTCCTTCCGCGTCTGCCACCAGCAGCCAGCCCGGTATGCCGCTGCCCGAGATCTCGTTCGCCACCGCAAAGTAGGTGATGGAGAAATTGGTCGTCACGTACAGCGGCGAGTCGGCCGTCGGCTCGCCGATCTCGTACAGGCCCGGCTGCACCTGGATCGGCGTCTGCGGGTCGGTATAGATGTTCTCGCGCAAGGCCAACAGCGGGTAGATCGTTGCCGGGCTGAACTCGTCCAGCACCACAAAGCCCGCGTACTTGGCCACGGCTTGCGCCGCCGCGATCGGCATCATCTCGGGGTCGTCCACCGACTCACCGGGGAACGCGATCAGCGGATAGCCGAGCTCGCGCACGTTTCCGAGCGCCAGGCGCCGCATGTGCGTCTGCTTGGCCAACGCCACCGGCAGGTCGCGCGCACCGTGGTCCAGCACGATGTCGTCGACCCCCGCCTCCTTGATCTGCGCCGCCAGGCTGGCCAGCACGTCGAGGTACTCCTCGCGGATCGCCATCGGCACGCCGTGCTCCTTGGCCAACGCGGCAAAGTCCTGCCACGTCTCGGCCGTGGCGCCATAGATCAGCGGCTTGGCTCCCACCTCGCGGGCGACCTTGAGCCCCTCGGCCATCACTGCTGCGTCCTCTGCGATCAGCACCAGCGGCAGCAGCGCCGTGTCCAGCACGGCCTTGACCGCTTCGGCGAACTGGGCGCCGCCATCTGTGGCTTCCACGGCCAGCCCATCCACCTTGAGCTCCATGCCCACGTACTCGACCGTATAGTCCGCCACTTCCTTGGCCTGAGCCTCGAGCGCCTCGACCGGCTGGTCGTCGTACAGGCGCACGAACAGGCCCGGCTTGTTATAGAATCGCTTCTCGTGGCGGAACATCACCGTCTCGTTGCCGGCCTGTGCCTCCCGGCCGTCCGCCGACACGGTCACCAGGCGGATCGGAGGCTGCGACGCCTCCGCTAGCTGCGCCCTCGACTCTTCGGACACGTACGGGCAGTCGTCCAGCTCGACCTGCTTGGCCGCCAACTTCATGGCGAACGCCAGGCACGTCGGGTAGCCGCACTCTTTGCAGTTCGTCCGCGGCAAGAGCTTGTAGATCTGCATCCCTGATAGGGCCATCGCTTTATCCTCCTTCCCGGGAACGCCAGGCTCCAGCCTGGCCGCCCAGGAATCGCTCATCTTCCCTACGGGAGTGCCAGGCTGGAGCCTGGCACTCCCAGGGAATGCTTATCTTCACTGGCCGTTCCCAGCCATCAGCTCGTCAATCATCTCGCGGATGCGCTGTACCGACTCGGGATGGCGTAGCACGAGCAGGTTGGCCGCCGACTCGACCAGCGTAGCGGCGGTGAGCGTCTCCCAGTTGAGCGCGCGTTCCTTCCATGCGCCCCACGCCCCGGGTACGCCCTCGTTCACCCGTGTCTCTTTTTGACGCCACGCCTCAAAGCCGACCGTCACCATCATCGGCAACTGCGTCATGCGGTCGCCGTTGAGCGCCGCCAGGCGTAGGCGCTCCATCACCGAGTACCCGTACTCCATCCCATAGCCCACCGCCGCACAGGTCGGGTCCATCACGATCCGCTCCAGGGGCAGGCCCATGTCGCTGATCAGGATGTTGAGCTGCTTGGCCAGGTTGACGTCCATCGCCGTGCTGGAAACGACCAGGTGCTCGTTGGCCAGCGCTGCCGCGACGATGGTCCGGTAGTTATTCTCTTCGCACTTGCCCAGCACCAGCCGTTCGCCCTTGCCCTCTTCGGCCACTGCGACGAGCAGCTCGTTGTCGAGCTCGACCTGCCCGGGGCCGTACACCATCAGGGGCAGGCCGCTCGCGTCGAGCACCGCGCGCACCGTAGCCCGCGCGTCGGCGGCGGTCATCGGGCTGCCGCCGTCCTTGGTCGCGCTGAGCCGCAGCAGCAGCGCCTCGGCGCCCTTAGCCTCGGCCGCCGCTGCCCACTTGGCCGGGTCGTCCATCACGTCGCCCCACGCCTCCATCAGCAGCGGGGACCAGTCCGTCGGCCTGCTGTCGGCGATCTCGATCGCCACCGCCGGCCTGTGCGGGATCTCGCCCTCTGTGTACATGTAGGGCAGTGTGCTCTCGCCGCCCAGCACTAGGGCGCTCGAACGCGTGCCCCCCTGCGCTGGCATGGCGCCGAGCTGGACCTCCAGCACCTTGCCGGACCACTTTTGGTGGACCAGCTTGATCTGCGCCCCGTCGCCCTTGATCCAGGGCGCCGCGACCGGCTCGGGCCGCTCCTTGCGCGGGCGGACCGGTTCGGGTTCTGGCTCGGGCTCGGCGATCTCTTCTTCCGGTACGGGCGCTTTGGCCATTGGCGGCTTTTGCGCCGCCGCTGCCTGCTGAGGCGCAGGCACCGTACCGCCGAGCTGCTGCAGGGCTGCGCCCAGCGCCGCCCGGATCTGGTCGAGCACGATATCCGCGCTCATCTGGGCGATAGCCGCCAGGTCAGCACCCTCGGGCAGCTCGCGTGCCGGCCTGGCCGCCGGCTTCCGAGCCGCCGCTGCCTTGGGCTCCTCAACTGCGGGCTGTTCCGCAGGCTCCTGAGCTGCTGCTTCCGTCTCAGCCGCTGCCTTTGCCGCCGCGGGTGCCGGCTTTTCGACTGCAGTTGCCGCGGTGGCTGCCACCGGCTTCTGAGCCGCGGGGGCTGCCACCGGCTTCTGAGCAGCCACCGCAGGAGCGGGTGCCGCTCCTGCCGCCGCCATCGCTGGCTGGGCCACCTCTTCCGGCTCGGGCGCAGGCTCCATCGGCTCCATATCGAGCGCCGGGTGGTCGTGCTCCTCCAGCCACTTGACCAGTTCGTCCACTTCGGTCACCGAGTCGCCGTCGGCAATGCGGCTGATCAGGTCTGGATCACCCTCCCGTTCAGCCACCGCCTGGAACTCGGACGCCATCGAGTCCTTCAGGTTCTTGGACATCCACACCACACGCTTGAAACCACCGTCGGCCGAGATGAACTTGGGGCTGAGCATATAGTATTTGCCAATGCCCATCATGCCCGGCGTCTGGATCCCGCCGCCGGCAATGCCGGCCAGGGTGGAGAACTTCATCCCGGCTGGCGTCATCGAGGCATCCTCACGGCTGACGACCATGATCCCGTTGGCCTCGGGGATCAGCATAGCGATGCACTCGAAGCAGCCACAGGCCGTCATCGGGTTGTTCATGATCGAGTACAGCGTCACCCGTACCACCGAGCCATGCGAGGCCTGCCGTGCATACTCGTTCGTGCCCTCCCAGTAGCCGAGCGTCGGGTCGGTACATGGGCCCTTGATGATCGGCTGGTTCGGGCCGGTCGGGTTGATCTCGTAGCTGGCCTTGCAGTCCAGCCAGTTGTACGCGCCGCACAGGCCCAGGCGCTCGGGCGAGATGACGCACACGTGATCGGGCGCGAAGGACTGGCAGAGGATACAGGAGTAGAACGTGTCGACCGACTCGTCCGTCATGTCCGCCAGGCGGCGGTTGCGATAGTCGTACGCCTCGCGCGCCTTGGCCAGCCACTCCGCGTGCAGCTTGGGATCGGTGATGATCTTGACCTGGACCTTGTCCACGATCGCGCCAAAGTCGGCGTGCAAGCGCGCGTGCAGGATCTTGCCGAAATGCTCCAGGCCAAAACCCCTCTCCGATGCGCTCTTGGCGATGCGGATCCAGGCGATATCGCGCTGCCCAATGTGCTGCACCCCCGAGGCGCCGTTCACAAAGTAATGGATCTGGCGCTCCAGCACCGGCTCAAAGTCGAGCTGCATCTTGCGCCCCGCGACCTCAACCAGGATGCCGAGGTCGATGCTGCCACCCTCTTCGACCTCCTCGAAGCCAGGGCCGATGACCTTGATCTCACCGTCGGTCACCTCGTCCATCGGCGCCATGTACAGGTACTCGAACGCACGGCTGCCGCGCCCACCGAACTCGATCCGCATGTCGGCGCGGCGCACGACCTCGCCCTCGAAGGCCGAGCCATAGGGTACCGGCACCGGGACCTCGGAGATCTTGAGCTTGACCCCGCGCACGTCGATACAGCGCTGTACCAGCCGCTCCGCGCGCGCCAGGTCGTCCTGGCCCTCGATCTCCTCGAAAGGCATCGAGACCACGTGCTCGTAGCGTGTCACGCCGGTGGGCAAGATCTCCGGAATCACGGTATCGGCGATGACCGGGAAGCCATAGCTGATCGCTCCCGCCGCCGCCGCGTATTTCAGATCGTCTACCTCGCCCAGGGCCAGGACGAAGGCAAAGACGCGGAACTTGTTATAGAGCAGGATATCGCGCCACTGACCGCCTTTCATACCGCCGAAGGTCAAGGCCGAGCGCGTGGCAAAGCCCAGCGCATAGATCGCCGAGAGCGTATCGCGCCCAAAGGGGACGATGTAGGTATCGTACCCCATCTCCACGCCCTCTTCGTGCAGTTGGTCGATGATCGATCGCCCGTTGACGTTACCCGAGAGAAAGACCAGGATGTTGCGGCGCTGCAGCTCGCGCACGATCTGCACCGCCACCTCGTTGCTCTTGGCTGCGCCGACGATGGCGGCGAAACCGGGCATGCGCCCGTCGACGAGTTGGATGCCCCACGAGCGCAGCTGGATGTCATCGATCGGGCCGTTCAGGTGGTCGCGCCCCGACCCATCGTTCTGGTACTGCGTCGAGCCCGACATCTGGAAACCCGGGTAGCGCTCGGGCTGCTGGCCGTACACGAAACGGACCGCCTCGATCGTCTCGGCAGCGAGCAGCGTCGCCTGGCCCGAGTCGAGCGTCTCGCCCAGGTAGGGCGACCAGACCTGGTCGCGCGGCAGCGGGTGGAGCATCTTTTTCGCGTGCTCCAGCACCGACACCAGCCCGCCCAGCGTGCTCACTTCGCGTCCCAGCATGCCGTTGATCACGGGCAAATAGTATGCCGTATTCGGAAAAGCAACCTCTGTATCCTCGCCCTTGTCGGCGATCGCCGCCTCCAGCATGGCCGAGGCCTCGGCAACGAGGGCGTTTGCGCCACGAATCGCGCGTGTTGCGATATATTTCGACATTGTCTCCTCCTAATCCGCAGCCTCAGCCTCAGGAACGCCAGGCTCCGGCCTGGCTCCATACGCCGCCGCGATGCGCTCCTCGATCGGCATCTCGAGCAGGACCTTCATCCGCGCGTCACCGCTCTTGCCCCACTGGCTGGCATCGTACTCGGGCAGGCCGAGGGCCGCGCGCTTGGCGTCGATGTGCGCCAGCGTCCGCTCCAGGATCTCGTCCATCTCGGTGATGAATTCGAGCTTGCCGCCGATCTTGCTCTCCCAGCCCTTGCTGATGTGCTCGGTCACCACTTCGCTGCCGGCCACCGGGTTGTGGACGCCCATGATCACATAAGCGCCCGACGCCACGCAGTAAGTGGCGATCGAGATGGCCTTCTCGCTCATCCATTCCGGCGCCATACCGACGGCAGGGATGTCCGAGATATCCTGTCCCAGTCCCCCTTCGTTCGCCATCTGCGCCAGAACGGTCAGGATGCGGCAGTTGTCGACGCACGAGCCCATGTGCAGCACCGGCGGGATGCCCACCGTCTCGCACACCTCGCGCAGCCCCGGTCCGGCGACCTCCAGGGCCGCCTCGGGAGTCATATAGTCCTGCTTCTGTGAAGCCACGGACGCGCAGCCCGTTTCGACCACCAGCACGTCGTTCTTGATGAACTGCTCGGTCAGGTAGCGGTGAAAGCCCTCAAACTGGACGCGCGCGTTGGTGCAGCCGATGTTGGCCACCACGCCGCGGATACGCCCGGCCATGATCGCGTCGTTGAGCGGCCGGAACGAGCCGCGGTACAGCCCGCCCAGCGCATAGCCGATGTATTCGTGCGAATAACCGGGGATCGTCGCGTGTACGTCCTTGGGAATGTGCGTCTCACCACGCTCAGGGAAACGGTCGATCGCGCGGCGCACGATCTGCTTGGCGATCTCGAGCGCGCGATCCTCTTCGAACTCGATGTGCGTGGCGCCCTGGATCTTCATCTTGGGCGAGGTGGTGATGATCTCGGTATGGTAGCGTTCTGCCACCGCCACGATGCCCTGCATGATGCACTGCACGTCCACGATCATGGCCTCGATCGCGCCGGTCAGGATCGCCAGTTCCTGCTGCAGCATGTTGCCCGCGGTGGGAATGCCTTGCCGCATGATGATCTCGTTCGCCGTGCAGCACAGCCCAGAGAGCGTGATCCCCTTGGCGCCCTTGCTCTCGGCATATTCGATCAGCTCGGGATCCTGCGTGGCCACGACGATCATCTCGGACAACGTCGGCTCGTGCCCGTGGACGACGATGTTGACCTCGTCCTCGCTCAACACACCCAGCCCCACGTCGCCCTGGATCGGCCCCGGCGTGCCAAAGAGAATATCCGAGATATCCGTCGCCAGCATCGACCCGCCCCAACCGTCGGCCAGCGCCGCGCGCATCGCCTGGTCCAGGATGTGCTCGTAATCCTGGTCGTTGCCCATGTGCGTGCGGTGCATCATCTCGACGATCTCGCGGTCGATGTTGCGCGGGGTGAGGCGGTGCTCGTGCCAGATCTCCTGCCGCTGCGCGGGGGCCCGTTGCGCGTACAGGATCTCGCCGAGCGGCTTGCCAAACTCGCCCAGCGCCACCTCTGCCACTTCGCGCGCGATCTCTTCTACCGATCGCCCGTCGGCGGTGACGCCCAGGTAGCCTGCGACCTTGAACAGCTTGTCCACGTCGCGGATCTGATAGTCGGTCGTCTTGCCTTCGGCCACTTCGAGCAGCGTGTAGGCCAAGCCACGCCCGTGGTCCGAGTGCGCCGAAGCGCCGGCCGCCACCATCCGGGCAAAGTTGCGCGCGGCGACGGTCTCGATCGTCGCCCCACACACGCCCACCTGCCCATCCCGGACCAACCGGCAGGGGCCCATCGAGCAGTTCTTGCAGCACTTGGCCTCTTGCCCGATCGGGCACGGTGACATATCGTCCGCCCGGTCGAAACAGGTCACGCACTCGAGGTCACAGGCGTGCTGCAGCAGCTCGACGACACTCGGGTCAGCGCTTCGTTCTTCGGGGGTTCTGTACTGTCTCCTCGCCATCGTGTGTCCCTTCTAGTATCTGCGGAACTCGCCAGACATGCGCAGGTCCGCCTCGTTGGTTTCGGTCACGCGCGCACCCAGCGCTTGCCAGGCCGGATCCTTATACCGCTCGCCCCACTCGGCCAGCACCGGGGTCGTGCTCGAGGGGCCATAGCCGGCCCCCGCCATGGCTGCCTCGATGTCGGCTTGCGCCAGCACATCCGGATCGAAAGAGACGATCACGGTCTGCCAGGCCGAGCTGGCATAGACGTCCTCGATGCCATCGAGCGCAAACAGCGTTTCCCTTACCTTGAGCACGTGGTGGTCCGCGTACATCGCAGGCGCGCTCAGTGTCAACCGCTCCATGTCGCTCAACTCCTTTACGATTGTGGATTCGGCCAAAAGCAAACGAGGGTGCCTCACCGCTCTATGCGGTGACCACACCCTCGATCGTGCACTGCAATGGGTAGATGCATCCAGCCATGTACCTGGCTGGTACGGCACGGCCCGTGCCGACGCCCCACCGTCCCGAGGCTGCGCACTGCCGTGCTGGTTTCTTGATCAGAGCCACATTGCCTGGTCATTGCTCGTCCCCGAATGCATTCAAAAGGCCGCCCCGCAGGACGGTCCTTTGCTCCCTCCCTCGAATGCACATGGTTCCGCAACACGGCCGAGTTGTCAAATCCATGTAAATGCAATGGTCCACAGCTTGGGGGGGCGCACTGCGCCCTCTACTCTCCACCCTGCGTGCGAAAAACGTCCAGATCGGAGCCATTATAGCCTTTTATCGTCCAACTGTCAACTGAAAGTGCTTGCAATCGCACAGGCGTTCTGCCTGCATCCGCAACCTCGCGAAGGAGACGCGTTATGATGCGCGCATTCGCTTCCCGGGGCACATCCCTCGGAGCAGAGCATGCCCAAAGGCTGTCAGACACGAAACGCGCACCATCCCAGGAGCGCCTGCCCGTAGGGGCGACGCATTCCGAGGAACGACGTCCTCCACGAACCATCTGACATCGGAACCACGACATCCTACATACACATACGCGCGAGGAATGCGTCGCCCTCCTCTCCGGTAGCTCTTCTCCCGGAGGGCGAGGCATTCCCGGCCATTGCTCCTCATTGTACGCTCTCCTGCTGATGGGCGGGTGCCCTAACCCATAGGACAATCCCAGGAATGCCTCGCCCCTACGCACTGGGTCACCTCCGGCGGAACGTGCACTATCCGGGCTCCATCACCAGAGCCGCCCCGAACCACAAACGCGCTCCTTTCGCAAGGTTGGCTTGACTCTGCCACCCGTTTACGCTACACTGTGCGCCTGTGAATGACGCCATTCGAGCTCCGGGAAACGCTTGGGTCCCAGAGCTACGGCAAATAGCCAAAAGGAGCCACCTCTATGCCCAAGATCGCCGTCACCGGAAAGGGCGGGGTCGGCAAGACCTCGTTCGCCAGCCTGCTGGCCTACGTTCTCACCGAGCGCGGGCAAAAGGTCTATGCCATCGACGCCGACCCTAACGCCACCCTGGCGCACGCGCTGGGCCTTCCGCGCGAGTTGGCCGCCCAGATCACGCCAATCGTCGAGATGGACGATCTGATCGAGGAGCGGACCGGCGCCCGCCCCGGCGAGTACGGGCGCATGTTCAAACTCAATCCGCGCGTGGACGACATCCCCGAGCGCTTTTCGGTCGAGCACCGTGGCGTGCACCTGCTGCAGATGGGCACCGTGCGCGGCGCCGGCGCGGGCTGCGTCTGCCCCGAGAATGCCGTCCTGCGCATGCTGGTCACCCACCTGCTCCTCCGTGAAAAAGAGACCGTGATCCTCGACATGGTCGCCGGCCTCGAACACCTGGGCCGCGGCACGGCGCGCGCCGTCGATGCCATGTTTGCCATCGTCGAACCGGGCACGCGGAGCATCGACACCGCCCACCGCATCGCCGCCTTGGCTGCGGACCTGGGCGTGGAATCCCTGTGGGTCGTCGCCAACAAGGTGCGAAGCCCGCGAGACGAGGCCTACATTCGCCAACACCTGGATGGGTTGCCCCTGGTCGGCACGCTTCCCTACAGCGACCTCGCGATCGAGGCCGACATGGAGAACCGCGCCCTCTATGACGCCGCGCCCGAGCTGGCCGACCGCACCCGCCACATCATCGACGCTGTGCTGTAGCACGCTCTCCCCCGGTGGGGTCAAAGATACCCGAAGGGTGGGAGCTGGAGGGGAGCGTATGCCACAGACCCGTTTTTCCATCACGGACCCGTTCTCTCGGAAGAGAACGGGTCCGTGGGATCTACTGCTCCCGGCATAAAATCTCGCACGTATCCCGCGCGATCACCAGCTCCTCGTTCGTCGGGATCACCAGCACCTTGGTCGGGCCCACGCTGAGGTGTGGCGTCGACGGCTCGCCCTTGTGCGCGGGTGAGTTCTCCACGTTCGCCTCCTCGTCGAACACGACCCCCAGGTACTCCATATCCCGGCACACCCGGCGTCGCACCACGTCCGACTTTTCGCCCACCCCTCCCGTAAAGACGATCGCATCTACCCCGTTCATCTCGGCCGCATAGGCACCGATGTACTTTTTGATGCGCTGCGCATAGATGTCGAGCGCTAACTCACACTGCTCGTTGCCCTCTGCTGCTGCAGCCTCGATGTCGCGCATGTCGTACGACAGCTCGGTCAGGCCGAGCATGCCGCTCTGCTGGTTGAGCAGGTCGTCCATCTCGGGCGGCAGCAGACCCTCGACGCGCATCACGTACAGCACCAGCGCGGGATCGATATCCCCGCAGCGCGTGCCCATCACCAATCCTTCAAGCGGGGTAAAGCCCATGCTCGTGTCGACCGACTGGCCCTCCTGGACGGCCGTCACGCTCGCCCCGTTGCCCAGGTGGCAGGTGATGATCTTGAGCTCGGCGTACGGGCGACCCAGGATCGCCGCCGCGCGCTGCGAGACATAGAGGTGCGAGGTGCCGTGGAACCCGTAACGCCGCACGCCCAGGTCCCGGTAGAAGCGATAGGGCAGCGCATAGAGGTACGACCTGGCCGGCATCGTCTGGTGGAAAGCAGTGTCAAACACCGCTACCTGCGGGGTGTCGGGCAGCAGCTCCATGCAGACCTCGATCCCGGCCAGGTTGTGCGGGTTGTGCAGCGGCGCAAAGGCCGCCACCTCCTGGATGCTGAACACGACCTCCTGGTCGATGCGCACCGAGGAGGCAAACGACTCGCCCCCGTGCACCACCCGGTGCCCCACCCCGGCGATCTCGCTCTTGTCCGCGATCACGCCCGTCTCTCGATCGAGCAGCGTTGCCAGGACGGCATCGATCGCCGCCGCGTGGTCGGGCACGGGCCGCGTATCGCGCTTTTCCTCCATCCCCGCCCGCTCGTAGCGCACGATCGCATCCTCGCTGCCGATGCGCTCCACGATTCCCTTGCCGATCACCTTCTCGCCGTCCATCTCGATCAACTGATACTTGACCGACGAACTGCCAGAGTTGAGTACCAGGATTTTCATCTTTCTCGCTGCCTCACCACGAATCACGCCTAAAAGTACGCCTCGTACCCCTCGATCCCCAGCGCATCCCGCATCACCTGCAGCTCTGCCTTTAGGTTCTCGTTCACTTGGATCCCCTCCACGCGGCGCCGCTGCTCGATCTCGTACTCTTTTTCCCCGGCCACATAGATCCGCTCCTGGCCGGGGATCTTGCGCGAGTCGTGCAGCGCGCGCACCATCGCCCCCGTGATCCGGCGGAAATCTTCCAGCGGGGAGAAATGCGCCACGTCGATGGCCAGGAAAAAGTGCCCCACCATGTAGGGACGCGGCGCGCCGTCCGGCCCGAAACCGAGCAGATCCTTCATGAACACGCCGCCCGACAGAGAGGCGCACAGGATCTCGACCATCACCGCCAGGCCGTAGCCCTTGTACCCGGCGAACTGCTCGCCCGCCCCACCGAGCGGCAGCAGCGCGGCCTGCGCCTTGCCCAGGCGCGCCAGGATATCCGTTGGGTCGGTGAGTGGATTGCCCTCCGGGTCGATCACCCATCCCTCCGGCACCGCCTTTTCCGCCCGATCTGCCACCTCGATCTTGCCGCGCTGGCAGATCGAGGTCGCCATGTCCAGGCAGAAGGGATAGGGCAGGTCCGTCGGCGCGGCAAAGGCGATCGGGTTGGTGCCCATCATCGGCTCGCTGCCGAACGTCGGTGCGATCGAAGGGCGCGCGTTGGTCATAGTCAGGCCGACCATGCCCGCCTCCGCGGCCATCAGCGGGTAGAAACCGGCGATACCAAAGTGCGTCCCGTTGCGCACCGTCACCGCGCCTAGCCCATACTGCTTGGCCTTGTCCATCGCCATCTGCATGCAGCGGTACGAGATCACGTGTCCCATGCCGTGGTGTCCGTCCACCAACGCCGTCGTCTCGGTCTCTTTCACGATCTCCATGGCTGTCTCGGTCTTGTGCCGGCCAGAGAGGATGCGGTCATAGTAGTACTTGAGCCGGCCCACGCCGTGCGAATCGATGCCGCGCAGGTCCGACGTGATCAGCACCCTGGCACTGATCGCAGCTTCCTCCTCGGGCACGCCCAGGCCGACGAACACGTCCTGCGCGAACTGCTCGATCGTCTCTGCCGGGATGCGTTGTGTTTCCACCATGGTCGCCCTATGCCTCCTTGATTGCCTTCATATCCAGCCAGTTCTCGCCGACTTCCATGTCCACCTTGAGCGGCACGCTAAGCGCGTAGGCGCCTTCCATCACCTCGCGCACCAGCGACGACACCGCCGGCAGTTCCTCACGCGGCACCTCGAGCACCACCTCGTCGTGCACCTGCAGCACCATCCGTGCCCGCAGCCCGAGGTCGTCCAGGCGGCGATCGAGGCGGATCATCGCGATCTTGAGTATATCCGCTGCCGTGCCCTGGATCGGCGCGTTGATCGCCTGCCGCTCCGCCGCCGCCCGCTGTCCGGCATAGGCGCGCCGCGTGCCCTGCAGCTCGGGAAAGTAGCGGCGCCGCCCCAGGAGCGTCTCCACATACCCCTCGGCGTGCGCCCGGGTCCGCGTCCCGTCTAGCCAGCGCTTGACGCCCGGATAGTTCTCGAAATAGGTGTCGATAAACCGCTCCGCCTCATCGAAATCGAGGCCCGTCTGCTGCGCCAACCCGAACGCGCTCTGTCCATAAATCAGCCCAAAGTTGACCGTCTTGGCGATCGCGCGCTGCTCCTTGGTCACCTCGTCGAGCGCGATCCCATACACCGCTGCCGCGGTGCGCGCGTGCACGTCCTGCCCGCGGTGGAACGCGTCGAGCAGCGCCCGGTCCTGCGACACGTGCGCCAGGACGCGCAGCTCGATCTGTGAATAGTCCGCCGCCATAAAGAGCCACCCCTCCTCAGGCACGAACGCCTTGCGGATCTGGCGTCCCAGATCGGTACGGATCGGGATGTTCTGCAGGTTGGGGTTGCTCGACGAGAGGCGCCCCGTCACTGCGCCCGTCTGGTTGTACGAGGTATGTACCCGCCCCGTGCGCGGGTTGATCAGCGTCGGCAGCGTGTCGACGTAGGTCGACTTGAGCTTGGTGATCTGGCGGTGATCGAGGATCAACGGGATTACCGCGTGCTTGCGCTGCAGCAGCTCCAGCACGTCCGCCGCCGTTGAATAGCCGTATTGTGTCTTGCGGATCCCCTGCTTCGGCAGGTCAAGCTCCTCGAACAGCACCTCGCTCAACTGCTTGGTCGAGTTGAGGTTGAACGCGTGCCCCACCAGCTCGTAGATCTGGCGCTCGATGCGCTGCTGTTCAGCGTCGAGCTCGGCCGACATCTGCTCCAGGTACCCGGCGTCGAGGCGCACGCCTGCCATCTCCATCTCGACCAGGATCGGCACCATCGGCATCTCGATCTCGTGGTAGAGCTCCCACTGCTCGAGGCCGACCAGCATCTCCTTCAGCGGTTCGACCAGGCGCAGCGTCATGTCGGCATCTGCGCACGCATAGGGCGCCGCGTCAGCGATCGGTACGCGATCGAACGTGATCTGCGCCTTGCCCGTCCCGATCAGCTCCGTGATCTCGGTCATCTCCAGGCCCAGCCGGTTGAACACTTGCGCCTTGAGCCCCAGCGAGCGGCTGCTCGGCTCGATCACCCAGGCCGCGATCATTGTGTCCACCGCCACGCCGCGCACCTCGATCCCCGCCGCCTGGGCCAGCACCTCCATGTCATAGCTCGCATTGTGCGCGTATTTCTCGATCGCCGGATCCGCGAAAACCGGCTTGAGCCGATCGATCACCGTCGCCAGGGCAAGCTGCGGGCCCACGTCCGCTGGCGGGGCCTCCTCTGCCTCCACCGCCTGCTCGCCGCCCCCCTCCGCAAAGAGCGGCAGGTCGCTCAGGTCCTGTTCCGCCGCGGCGTGCCGCGCACCGGACCCGTGCCCTACCGGGACGTACCACGCCTGCCCGGGCCGGATCGAGGCCGAAATGCCCACCAGGTCCGCCAGCATCGCGTCGGTCGAGGTCGTCTCCGTATCAAAGGCAAAGCCACCTGCATCGCGCAGCGCCGCCGCCATCCGTTCCAGCGCGCGCTCGCTGTCGACCACCACGTAGCGCTGTTGGAGCTCGTCCCCCCCCGCCCCGGAGGCGTCTGCCCCGGAGGTATCCTCGGCCTCTGCACTACCGCCGCCGGCCGGGATGCGGTCGAGCAGCGAGTGGAACTCGAGCTCGCCGAACACCTCGACCACCTTCTCCCGGTCAAAGTTGCGCGCCCGCGCCTGCTGCAGGTCGAACGCGATTGGCACGTCGCAGCGAATCGTGACCAGGTCCTTGTACAGCAGCGCATCCTCGTGGCTTCCCTCTAGCGCCTGGCGCGGGCGCTTGCTCGTGATCTCGTCCAGGTGCTCGTAGATCCCCTCGATCGTGCCGTATTCCTTGAGCAGCGAGGTCGCCGTCTTGTCCCCAATCCCGCGCAGACCGGGGATATTGTCCGAGCTGTCGCCGCACAGCGCCTTGTGGTCGATCAACTGCTCGGGCGAGAGGCCATCGTAGCGCTCCTCCACCTCGCGCGGCCCGTACAACGTCTCGTCGCCATAGCGTCCGCGCGGCAGCAGGATGCGCGTCTGCTCGTCCACCAACTGCAGCATGTCCGTGTCGCCGGTCAGGATCACCGTCTCGATCCCTTCCGCTTCCGCCTCGCGCGCGAGCGTCCCCAGCACGTCGTCCGCCTCGTACCCCTCGGCGGTGACCGCCGGGATGTTGAACGCGTCGACCACCTGCTCGATCCGCTCGAGCTGGCGGTGCAGCTCGTCCGGCGTCCGGGCACGGTTGGCCTTGTACTCGGGATATTCATCGTGGCGAAACGACTTGCCGAGGTCGAAAGCGACGGCGATATAGTCAGGGGCCTGCTCGCGCCAGGTCTGCAGCAGCTTGTTGGCAAAGACATACACCGCGTTCGTCCACTCACCCTTGGAGGTGGCCATCACGTCGCCACGGTGTGCGGTGGCATAAAAGGCGCGGTAGGCCAGCGAGTGTCCATCGATCAGCAGTATCTTGGGGGCCATCGTTCGCTCCTCGGAACCGGTGCGCTACAGCACGGCGGCTCACCCACTACGTTCACCAGCCCAGGCCGCCGGGTCACCAGTCGGCTCACATTGTATCACGAGCAGCGCGGAAATCCAAACACCTTCCGCGCCCCCTTGGGACCTGCCCTTTTCTTGAAGGACGGGTCCCTGTCCCCCTACTCAATCCCAACCCAACTCTACCCAATCCAACCGATTTCTAACCAAACACAATCTCTTTGTCCCGCGTTGTTGTGGTATACTGTTTTTAGTCCTCCTTGCTTTGGCTGGGGGGCGTCTGCGTATCCCGCTAGGTGGGGGAAGAAGGATGTTCCCGCGGGATACAGGATGCCGGGCCTTCCTGGAGGATGCGAAAGAGCGGCCCGTGCACCTCGGAACCGACCCAGCCCAAACGTATGCGGGTTCCATTGACAGGGGTAACGGTACCCGATCGGTCTTGCGGGGGCAAAGATACGCGAGCGCCCAGTTGTTCACGCCTACACTCAGTGATATACTACCTGTAGAGACAGCACAAAGGTGCCTCTATCCCTCGTCGCTTTGCACCTGTCGCGGCGCAGCGCGCCCAAGCGGGGAGGTAAACATCCATATTGCGTCACTGGAGATGGTTGGTCTACTGGGCCCGTCCGCCGCTGGCGCGACGGGTCTCTGTCTGTCCCGGACAGGCCGGGCACGCGCCGCCGCGGGGGAGGTGCCCATGGGTACGCTGCGCTGGGAACAGGAACAGGCCGCGCGGCTGGAACATCTGCAGGCTCGCGCCGAGGTCGCGCGGCAGCGGCGCGACTTGCGCGTGCAAGAGGCCGAGGCGCAGGCGCGCTGGGCGCTCCACACCCGTTAGGTGCGCCACATGCGGGAGGCAGACCAGCCCGGCGGTGACGTCGGTCCACCCTCACGTACCCAGTCCCACGAAGACGCGGGGCAAGAGGCAGGATAGATGAGCAACGGTGATGGCGACGAGATGACGAACCGTGTCCCGCGACAGAAGACCTATCTGTACCTGTACATCGCCGACGAGTCGCCCAACTCGGTACGTGCCCTGGCAAACCTGGAGTCGATCTGCCAGGAGTACTTGCAGGAGGGCTGCTACCACCTGACTGTGATCGACGTCATGAAGGACCCGCTGCGGGCCCTCGACGACGAGATCCTGATCACGCCGACGCTGATCCGCCTGGGCGCGCCCTCAGTGCGCATCCTGGGCGACCTGAGCGACCGCGAGAGGGTCGTGCGCAGCCTCGGCTTGAGCGACAAGATGGAGTGAGAGAGCAAGTGGAGGAGCAGCAGGGCAGGGGTTCGGCCAATGGCGAGCTGATCGCCGACCTGGTGCAGCAGTTGGCCGAGGTCGACGCCGCCCTGCAGGCCCTGGTGGCCGGGCAGGCCGATACGGTCGTCGATCCCCAGACCAGTACGCAGCTCCTCCTGCACGAGGCGCAGGCCAACCTGCAGCGCGTCCACGACGAGCTCGAGCGGCGCGTGCAGCAGCGTACCGCTGACCTGGAGCAGGCTAACGAGGCACTGCGCGCCGAAATCGCAGAGCGAGAGCGCGCCCAGGCCGAACAGGAACGGCTGCGCCAGGAAGCAGAGCAGGAACGGGATCGCGCCACCGCGCTGGCTGCGCAGGCCCAGTTGGCCAACAATCTGCTCAACGCCCTGCTCGACCGCATGCCGGTGGGCGTGGTCGTTGCCGATGCAGATGGGCGCCTACTGCGCACCAACGCTTCTGGAGCGGCCATCCTCGGCAGCGACGTGAGCGGCAGCATACGTGGCATTGTCAAAACGTACACCTCCTACCGCCCCGACGGATCCCTTCTCCCGACGGACGAGATGCCGCTCACGCGTGCCCTCGAACACGGCGAGGTGGTCGAGGACGTCGAGGTCCTGATTCGCCGAGCAGATGGCAGCGAACGCACGATCGTGGTCGGCGCAGCCCCAGTGATCGGGGATGAGGGCCGGGTTGTCTGTGCGGTCGCTGCCTTCCAGGACATCACCGAGCGCGAGAGAGCGCGCGCGGCACTGCGCCAGTCCACCGACCGCTTGCACGTATTGTACGAGATGGAGCAGGCTATCCTCGCCGCGCGATCGCCGGCCGAGATCGCCGAGACCGCACTGAGTCACCTCGAACAGCTGCTGCCCTGCCCGCGTGCCGCTGTCTGCACTCTCGATCCGGCAGGCAGCACCGTCTCTATGCTCGCCCTGCGCCGCGACAGGCGCACAGAGATCCCCGACGGGTGGCAGGACCCGCTGCCGTTCGATGGACGGCTGCGTTCCTTTCGTCCGGGCGAGGTGCGCTTGGTACTGGATGTGGACGCTTGCTCGCCCCCCTGCCCCCTGCAAGGTGCCGTCGACTGCCAGGGGATACGCGCCTGCGTCCAGGCGCCGCTCTTTGCCCAGGAAAAGCTGATCGGGCTGCTCAACCTAGGCCTGAACAGCCCCGAGCCGCTGAGCGACGATCAGCTCACTCTGATACGTGAGGTTGCAGTCCAATTGGCGATTGGCATCCGCCAGTCCGAGCTGTACGCGCGCGTGCAGCGCCACGCCGCATTACTGGAAGAGCGTGTAGCCGAGCGCACCGCCCAGCTCCGTGCCAGCGAGGCGCAGTTGCGCGCCATTTTTGACGGCGCCGGGATCGGCATCGCCGTCATCGATGCCGAGGGCCGGCTCCGCGATAGCAACCCGGCCCTGCAGCGCATGCTCGGCTACAGTGGTGAGGCACTGGAAGGCATGGCGTTCAGCAGTCTTCTCCATCCGGTTGACTATGGACCGGCCCTCGCCGCTTACCGGGAGCTGCTTGCCGAAGAGAGTCACAGCGAGCAGCGCACAATGGAGGTCCGCTACGTAGGAAAGGATGGCCTGTGGCGATGGGCCAACGCCACACTTTCGCTCGTGCACGAGGATGAAGGACGCGCACACCTTGCCATAGCTATGCTCGAGGATGTAACGGAGCGCAAGCAGGCACAGGAAGCGCTCCTCCACTCGGAAAAACTGGCCCTCACCGGCCGGCTGGCCGGTTCGCTGGCCCACGAGATCAACAACCCCCTGCAGTCCGTCGTCGGCTGCCTCGGTCTTGCCTACGAGATGCTCGATGACGAGAAGGACGCCCAGCGCTATGTCGAGATCGCGACCGAGGAACTGGAGCGCGTCTCGCGCATCGTCTCCCGCCTGCACGATCTCCAGCGCCACGCGAACGTTAGCGAACGAGAGAGCACCGACGTGAACGCCCTGCTGGAGGACGTCTTTGTGCTCTCCCACTCGCGGCAGGTCGTCCAGCAGATCGAACTGCAAGCCGCGCTGGCCGACGATCTGCTGGCGCTGCTCGTCGCCCCTGACCGCATCCGCCAGGTGTTCCTCAACGTCGTCCTCAACGCCATCGACGCCATGCCCTCCGGCGGGACGCTGGGCGTACGTACCGCCGGGACACGAGATCCGGCCGGCGTGACCATCTCCATCTCCGATACGGGGTCAGGGATCGACCCAGACACACTGTCCACGCTCTTTGAGCCGACGTACAGCATCAAGGCCGACGGGATCGGCCTGGGCCTGTACGTCGCGCGCAGCATCGTCGAGAGCCACCGCGGCAAGATCCGCGCCGAGAGCCAGCCGGGCGAGGGTACCACGTTCGAGATCTGGCTGCCGGCGTGAGCGTCGGGGGTCTCACTTGCTCTTGCTGACGATCCTGTATACCGTGTGCAGCCTCTGGCTGTCGGCTTATGGTTTCAACGCCTATTGGCTCATCTGGCTCTACCTGAGGCACCGGCGTCCCTCCTCGGCGCCGCCGCCCCTCGCCGCCCCGCCCGCTGTAACCGTGCAACTGCCGCTCTACAACGAGCGACACGTCGTGTGCCGCGCCATCGACGCACTCGCCGCCCTCGACTGGCCGCGCGACCGGCTGCAGATCCAGGTGCTCGACGATTCGACCGACGACACGGTCGCGCTGGCCCGCGAGCGGGTGGCGCATCACCGGCGCCGGGGCATCGACATCGTGCACCTGCGTCGCGATGACCGGGCTGGCTTCAAGGCCGGCGCGCTGAACGCGGCGCTGGCCACAGCGCAGGGCGAGTATGTGGCCATCTTTGACGCAGATTTTGTCCCTTCTGCCGACTTTATCCGAAGCACCGTTCCCTACCTGGTCGCCGAT
>Ga0307423_1000514_pt1 | contig 26084 bp, 18 predicted proteins | sample SalMarWE160310MG_FD_202154 | JGI IMG/M metagenome (GOLD analysis project Ga0307423, IMG submission 202154) | Salt marsh sediment microbial communities from the Plum Island Ecosystem LTER, Massachusetts, United States - WE1603-10 | ecosystem: Environmental > Aquatic > Marine > Intertidal zone >... | reverse complement strand
CGGCATCTCGTCCGCCGCAGCGACTGTCGCGGTGAGAGTCAGGGAGAGCAGAAGGCTCAACATTCGATGGAACATGGGTATCTCCTCCGAGTCATGCCATTGTGGCGCGTGCCAACGAGCGCTCTGTATTATAAAGCAACAAACGTGCCACGCATAAGAAACGACCGGGGGCGGTTGACCGCCCCCGGCATGGTTGTCGGTGATTGAAGAGTCCTACCGGGCCAGACCCATGAACAGACGCTGGGCCGGAATGAAGATGGAGTCCTGGGTGCGGTTGTCGATCTCGGTCGCGTAGACGGCCACCGCACCGCCGCTGACCGCCTCGATCTTCAGCGAACCGGTCATGGTGGTGTTGCCCAGATCGAGCGTCTTGAAGATATCGAATTGGCGCAGCTTACCGGGAGCGATGTTGGTTTCAAACGGCTCCGCCGCCTGGCTGCCGTCGAGGTTGTACATCGTGATCCGGACGGTCGTCCATCCGTCACGGTTGGTGTTGAGAACACCGACGTTGGTGCGGTAGCCGACCGACCTGTCGTCCGAGTTGGAGATACCGGCGACATATCCAACTTCTCCCGGCTCGAGTAGATCCTGACTGCCGAATGCGCGCAGATTGAGCCCGTAGGTTCCGCCGTTGGTATCCAGGTTGAAGGTACGAGCGGATACCTGCGGTGCAGGACCACCGTCGGCACCCGTCAGCACGATGTACCCTCGGGTCCCCTGGAGCTGGAGCTCGTTCGTAACAATGTCGAGATACTGTTTGGTTCGGCGTGTGTTGAGGGTTGGCCACTCAAAGGGATAGGATTCACTCGGATCGTCGCCGACGACAAACTCGATCTCGCCGGGAAGCCAGTCTTCAGTCGGGTTGTAAAGCCAGAGATCGGTGCGCCACTGCGAATTGTTGACGCCAGACAGGCTCGCGACACCCGCCAGCCAGATCTGGTTCTCGTTGAGGAACGACGACAGGAAAAGCACCGAGTCGCCGGTCATATTGTCGACCACCGTGCCCAATGCCTGGACATCGAGCCCGTTGATCTCCGCCCTGACCGTGAAAGGCGCCAGGTCATCGGTTGCCCCGAGCCACTCGGCGATGCCGTTGATCTGCCTGGTGCTCTGCGATTTGACCAAGACGCTCCGCCGTTCGCCGATCTGAGCACCACCCTTGTCGTACGCGGTCAGCGGCACCCACACCTCCTCGTCGGAGTAGTTCACGAGCCGGAGATTGGTGCGGTAGTTCTGATTGTGGATGAGACCTGTCACATCGAGGAACTCGCGCCCGACGCGCTTGACCGGGAGCGCCGGCACGAAGAGTCCGAGGCTCCCGGCCGGTGTGTCGTTGAAGGTCCGCGACACCGACAGCACCTTGCAGCCACTGTCGCTGGTCGAACCGACCCGCACCGAGCCCGAGACCGGGTTGACGAGCCCCGGGATGGCTTCGGTGATGTGGTCGAAGGTCCGGGTTTCGTTCGGCTGCAGCTGGAACTCGCGAGAGAAGAGCTCCGCGCCGGCATTGTCGGTATTCTCTGGGAGGTACTCGATCCGAACGTCGAGGAGCTCGCCGCATGGGTTGAAAAAGCGGAGATCGGTCTCCCACTGGGTGTTGTTGGCGCCGCCCTGGCTGATCGCCGCCCCGATCACGAAACTCTCCACCGGGGCCTCGACGATCTCCACATATCTGTGGGTCGTGCTGGTGCCGAAGCAGTTGATGGCGGTCAGGCTGACACGATACCGGCCCGGGTCGGAGAAGCGATAGCTCGTGTTCTGATCGCTGCTGGAGAAGTAGTCCTCATCGACCTCTTCTCCGTCCTCGTTGATCACTCGGGTAACAGTCCAGCGCCACTCTGAGGGGGCGGTGTCACCCTGGTCTCCGGCCTGGGTCAATCTGAATGAACTGCCTTCGACCCAGATCGTGGTCGTCCTGGTGGAGGAGCCTGGGTTGGCATCTACCGTGTACTGGACGGTGCCCGAACCGAAGCCCCCACCGGAAACGACATGGACCCAGGAAGAATAGGTGATGGGGCTCCACTCGCAATCCTGGGTGGTTGTGACATTAAAGGAGCCGTTTCCGCCATCGGGTGGGTAGGTGGAGGGAGCAACTGACGGACTGACGACATAGCTGCATATGGGGCCTCCCCCACCTCCTCCAGTTTCACACTCGCCGGTGTTGGCGACCGTGAGGGTCTGGGGGCCGATCGACTGCGTGCCGCCACCTTCGAGGTCGACCGTCACGCTGACCGATTTGGTGCCCGCCGACGCATAGCTGAAGGACATCGCGAGGCAGTTGTTCCACAGGCTCGGGGTGCATACCTGCGTCGCCGAAGCGCCATCACACCCGCTGCCACCGAAGTCCCACGTCGCCTTGTCGATGTCGCCGACGACGCCGTCGAGGGTGAAGGACACGGGTTGCCCGATCTCTGGGTTCTGCGGGTTCCACCCGAAGCTGATCGCTTTCGCGGCGGTGAAGGCGGCCTTGGCCGAGAGGTCCGTGAAGAAGATGGTGTCACCGGTGTAGGCCTCGACGGCGCTCATCGCGAAATCGACGTCCGGCCGGCCGTCGGCCAGACAGCACTCGCCGCGGTTCTTCACAGTCAGCGGCCTGGTCTTGCTGTCGCCTTCGACAAACATGGTGACTTCTTTTTCGCCCGATGTCGGGAATGCCCACTGGTAGGTGTTGCAGGCTCCGGACGGCTGGAAGAAACAGTTGATTTCAGGATCATTGCCGCGGCAGTCGGCCTCACCAAAGTCCCAGCCCGTAACTTGGAGGATTGGGTCGACGCTGAAGGTCACGACCTCGCCCTTTTCCGGAAACCGATTGGAATAAGTGAAGGTCACTGGCACGACGGGCGGCCTCTGGTTGACAGCCAGTCCCTTACCGCCGGCAACGACGCTGCCGGTGCGATACGGTCCGGTGTTTTCATCGACGCGGATCCTGAGGTTCCCGGTGCCGCTGAGCGCTCCAATCGGCGACAGGATCGTGATCCATGGCGTCGTGGTCGACGCTGTCCACGAGCACCCGGACTGTGTGTTGACCGTGACAACCGCCTCGCCGCCGCCGGGGCCGAGCTCGACGCTCGACTGGCTGAGGGAGTAGGTGCAGTTGGGAGGTGGCGGCCCGTTGCAGCTCCCGGAAGCCTGGACGGAGACCTGGACCGGCGGCGCGGTGAAGGTGTTGTCGCCGACCACGACTGAAAGCGAGACGGTCTTGGTGCCGCTCGAGCTGTATGCGTAGCTCTGGGTCTTGCAATCGTTCCAAAGGCTCGGTGTACAGGACGGGGTCGAGTCCGCGTTGTCGCAGCCGGGACCGCCCAGGTTCCAGCTCGCCGAGTCGATGTCCGCCGGCACGCCGAGAATCAGGAAGCCAACGTTGTCGCCGATCTCGGGGCTGGTTGGCGACCAGCTGATGACGGGCGCGACATTGCCGTTGCCCACGGTCATGGACCTGGTCTTGACCGAGCTTTCGGGCCCGTTCGACGCGGTGAGCGTGACATCGTACACGGTATCGGGATCGAGGTAGTCCGCGGGTATGACACACTGGACCGCGGCAGGACAGTCGCTGTAACCGCCGGGCCCGCCGTGCTCGACGACCTGCCACTGGTAGGTCAACCCGCCTGCCGGCTTCGAGATCGACCCGTCGAGGGTGATTGGCTGGGTATGGAGCGGATTGGCCGGCGTCCAGAAGAAGTCCGCCGCCACCGAGCTCACCGCAAGGTCGTACGAGTCCGTCGCCTGGTAGGGGTTCGGACCACCCGGTTCATCGTGCTGAAAGTCGACGAAAACGTCGAAACGCCAGTCGCCCGACGCGTCGAGAAGCAGGTTTGACACCTGCTGCCCGGAGTACGTATCGGGAGTCGCTGCGCCCGGGGGCCAGACTTGCCACTGGTAGGAGGTCGGAGAGCCGCCGTTCACGGTGGCGGACAGATCGACATGCTCGGTGACGATGACGGTCTCGGGGTCGACCGAGATTGTCGCCAGCGGGCTGCGGTCGACATTGATCGGCATCGACAGGCTGTCGAAGTCGTCCGGCGGCGAAAAATCGTCGCTTTCGACCTCGACGTGTGCCCAGTAATCGACGTTGTAGGCAAGATCGACGGGAATCGTGAACGCGATGGTTCGCGGGTTGCTCGCCGAAAGAGTCTTGTATCCGGTGACGAACGGATCGTCGGGATCAGGACCTTTGGTGATCCACAACGCCCACCGGTCGGCGTTTCCGGTCGAGATGTCGCGCACCGTCACCGTGTCACCCGGGAAGAGCTCGATCGGAGTGATGGCCATGTCGGCCTCGGGGGGGGTCGGCGTCAGACACTCGGAGAGATCGAAGACCTGGTGGACGGCGTAGCGGCTGAGAAACAGCACCGACCCGTCGCGTGACAGCGCACCTCCAGACTCGTAGGCACACCCCACGTCCGGATTGTGGGGCAATGCGTCGTCATACCAGAAGTTCGGGTCCACCACCTCGTCGTAACCGGTCGGCTCGACCGTGAAGGTGTTGGTCGAGTCGGGCCAGCCGACAATCGCGGTGAAGAGCGTGGATGGCGCATTGGCGGATGGGGAACGTAGTGATACCGTTCCTGCCTGCACCGGGATGTCGTAGAGCCAGTCCGGGTCATCGGGGTTCGAGAGATCCCAGATACCTACTGCTCCGCCGGCGTAGTCGGCGGACGCCGCACGCTTGGTGTTCTTGTCGATCGAGAGCTCGTAGGCACGCCCGAACATGCCGGCGGGGGTGGCCACGAGCACCATCGTCAGGCCGGCGCCGGAGCCATCGGCGCGGAACACGCGGACCGGGCCGCTGCGTTCGGCGGCGTAGAGATAGAGCACTCCGGAAGCGTCGGTGATCGTGTGCAGGCCACCAATCGTGACGGCGGCACCGCCGATCTCGAGGCACTCGAGGAGGTCGAGCTGGTTGACGCCGCTGACCGTGTAGAGGCCGGAGTTATTGCAGCCGTCGGGCAGGTCGGTCGCGATGAGGTACTGCTGGCCGCCCTTGAGGAACAAATAGCCGCCGGCAGTGGACTCGTTAGCATCGTAGGTCGCCCAGCCACCGAAACTGGGCACTGCGCCACTGCCGAGGTCGAAGACCACCGTGCGTTCCAGCTTGTGACCGAGGACACCGTATCGACAGTCATCGCAGACATCGAAACTGATGAGGTCGTAGTCGGAATCCCCCCGGGTCTCGAAATCGAAATTCGACGTGTCGGTGCTCAGGGGGTTGGCCGGGTTGTCCACCTGGTATATGGAGAGCTCGTTGCCGCGGTTGAAGATCATGTAGTCATGACCCTTCCAACGAAAGGTCTGGACGTCCTTGGCGCGGTCGCGCCACGGCTCGTTGACGCAGCTTTCAGTCGTGTCGAGCAGGGTATCCACATGCTGGGCGCAGTAACCCTGGGCAGCGGCCGGTGACGGGCTCAACGCGGGCAGCGCGGCCGCGACTACGATCGCGGCCCACGCGGTACATATCGATCTGTTCTTCGAGGAGTTGAACATCCTCACCTCCACCACGCAACTTACTTCAAGGGTTCCCGAGTGTCAATTCTCGAACCACGCCTAGAGTCAATTTCTTTCAGTACTTTAAGCGTGCTGTGACCATGGTCACCCGGGCCCTCCGGGGAGTCGTTCGCCGCACCGCGGCACCACAGCAATGACACTCCTATATTCCTACACGTTGATGAAGCAATCAACAATCTGAGTTCACGCCTCGATTAGCTCAGCCATTCGGGAGACAGCTCCAGGTCTTTTTTTCAGTCGCAGCCGCCGGCTGCGACTGAAAAAAAGAGGCGGCCCGAAGGCCGCCTCCATGGGTTGATAGAAAGCTCAGCCTACTCGCTGATGTTGATGGACGGGAACGGCAGCATGGCGGGTCCATAGGCGGGGCCGAGGCCGCAGTTCCAGTTGGCGATCTGGAGAGCGCTGAAGGCACTCGAGGAGTTGCCGAAGGCCTGGTACTTGACGCCCATCCAGGTCTGGTACTGATCCGAGACGTTCTGGCCGATGTTGTCACCGGTGTTCGACCGCGGCCAGATGAACATCATCCAGCCGAAGGCGACGTCCTGCGTGCCGACCAGGTAGAACTGGCGGGCGGGGACCTCCTGGGTCTCGAGCGGGAACAGGTTCGGCTGCGGCAGGGGCTGCGGATCCTCGCCCGACCACGGCGGAATGAAACCGCCCTGGACGCCGACGACGTTCTCGTCCTCATCCCAGGCGTAGTAGGTGTAAGGCGTGCAGCTGTTGGCGTAAAGCTCGGCCGGATCGACCGTGTAGGAGCCGTCGCTGAGGTCCTGCACGAGCGCCTGGTTGGTGGCGCCCTTCCAGGCACGGATGCTGGTATTGGCGGCATTGGCCGCATTGGGCGCGTGGAGGTAGCGCAAACCCCACGCGGTGCCGAGCGGCTCGCGGCCGTCATACCCGGGCACCGCAGGCCCGGCGTGATAGCGGCTGTAGAACGTGGTCGGGTTACCGTCGTCATCGGCCACGCTGCCGAAGGCACCGGGGGGGTATGCCTCGAGGTGAACGGCGTTGTCGGCCTCGGAGAAGTTGATGCCACCCGCCTCATCGGCCGGGTCGAGCCACATCACGTCACCCATCAGGACGTTGTCAAAAAAGTCGTAAAGGGCGCCTTCACCCGAGCCACCGAAGTAATGGGAGGCATCACCGTCGGGCAGGTCCTTGTTGCAGGCGCCGACCACGTCGGCGGTGACGTACATCCAGGCGGGGTGCACGTACCCGGCGATCCACCACGGCGTCGGCAGGTTCGGATCGAAGTCTCCCGCAGTGAGGACGGCCGTTTCATCGGCTTCGGTCGCATCGTACGGCGGGCCGGCGACGATGGTGCAATCGGCGTACCACGTGTCGGCCATCATGCTGGCCTCGAGGAAGTTCCTGAAGTTCGCGAGAGTGCCGCTATCGATCGGGAGATTGCTCGCGTACCAGTTGGGCGACGCTTCCCAAACCGCGGGGTCACAGTCGAGCGGAAAATCGCTGCCGGCAACGCCGTCCCAGGTCGGCTCGGGAGCCGGCAGGCCGACCGCGGCGAACCAGGCGTCGACCGCTGCGGTGTGGAGCTGGTTGTTGCTCGAGAAGGGACCGAGATCGGCCGGCGTATCGCCGTCGTTGTCCTCTTCCCAGATGTTGGCGCCGGTGCCCTCATAGGGGAGGATGCCGTCGCGCAGAATGTCGCGGATGTTGATGGTCTGGACATCATAGCCCGTGAGGACGATGTTGAAGTCCAGGATGGCGATCGAGTAGTCCGTCCACAGCGTGATGTGAACGATCTGCGCCTGGCTCGACACGTTGGTGATCGCGAACAGGGTCGTCGCACCGTTGTTGCCGGCGGCCCCCGCGACGTAGTCGTACTGCACGAACGGGAACAGCAGCGTCGCCGCCGGCACCACGTCGTTCGCGCAGTAGTTTGCATAGGCGGTGCTCGCGAGGCCGAGGGCCAGCACGCCCACCACCGCCAAAGTCAGAAACCTCTTCATACCTAACTCCTTCCATTCCTTTTGGATTCTCGAATCAACTTCCGACCGCAAGCGGCCGTTTTCCGATCTTTGCCCTCCTCCGATGTCCCGCATCACCTCCTGTAAATAATTTAAATCTCACAACTTATCATCTGATTATGTCATCACAGCATAAAATATAACACCGTGGATAACCTCTGTCAAGGTTTCGATCCCAGGCATACCGCTCTCAAATGATCCCACCGTGCCCCCAACAAGTCAAGTACCCGAAGGCAGAAGTGCTGAGTTTTGAGTTATGAGTTTTGAGTTCCGCACACCACGCGCTCCACGCCTCGAGGCGCATTCCTCCAATGGCGCTCTCCGAGAGGATGCCAGGCACGCCGATTCGCTCCCTCTGACTCCGAATTTCCCCCGGCGTTTCTGCGAATCGGGATGCCAGGCACCTCCGGTCGTCGCGTCTGTTCTCGCTGACAACAGAGGCGCGGGCGACATTCCTCATTCCTCATTCATACGGTGGGCTTGCTCAGCCAGACGAAGACGCCACCTTGCCGGTCCCCTACTGGAACGCATCCAGCCACGATGTCGTCGCGGCCGTCGCCGTCGAGGTCGAGGAGCTGGACGTCGAAAACGCGGGGGGCCGTCTCGAGCTCGTCGCCCTGCTCGCGGTAGAACTCACCATCCGAGGTCTGCAGATAGACCTCGAGACCGCCATTCCGGCGGCTCGCCACCAGATCGGTATCGCCATCGCCGTCGACATCACCGAGGGCGAGACGGAAAAACACGTCCGCGCGCTCTTTTTCCCACACCACCGGCGAGCCGAGCACGAACTCCTGGTCGCCCTGCGGCAGGGGGTAGCGCACCAGACCGTTCAGAGCCTGCGCCTCCGTATTCATCATACGGAACTGGACGAATGTGGCGAAGACCTCGCCCTCGGACGGCTCGACGTCGTAGTGGTAGGCCGTGCTCAGCACGCCGCGAGATTCCAGCGGCTGCCATCCGTCGTCTCCTTGATACGAAAAGACCAGCTCTCGCGCTCCGTTTGAGTTGGAGGAGAGCACGAGCTCTGGCCGGCCGTCGCCATCGACATCGCCGGCGCTGATGTTGTCCGCGATCAAGTTGTTCGGAAGGCCGTGGTTGCGAGCTTCCCACGAGCCGTCGCGGTTGAGCAACACCCAGACGGTGGTCGCGCCGTCGAAACGCTGGTTGGTCGTGATGTCGTAGTCGACCTCGGCCACGAACGCCAGGTCCTGCCGACCGTCCCCGTCGAAGTCCGCCGCGGTCACCGCCCGCGAGGTGATACGAGGGTTGGGGGACTCCAGAAGCTTTCCGCGCGCGAACACGCCGTTGCCGTCGCCGTACAGAACGTACTGCGGTTTGAAGTGGATGGCGAAGGCCGCGTCCTGGTGACCATCACCGTCGAAGTCCGCCACCTCGACGTCCCCGTAGTCCCACTGCACATTGTCGGGCCACTTCTGTTGCGCCCATTCCTTGAACCCGCCCTTGCCGTCACCGAGCAGAATCATCGGTTTCACCGGATATCCCTTGCGCCGGGGCGGAAAGACGAGATCGATGTGGCCGTCCTCGTTCATGTCCGCTGCAGCGAAACCCATCTGCCAACGCCCCTCGGTGGGCAGGTTGTCCGTGACCGGCACGAAGGTCAGGCTTTCCATGAACGGGGGGGGCACGGCCTCGGCGGCGAAATCCAGATAGTATTTTGCGCCGGGCCTCCTCGCCATCTCGGCGATGGTGAGCTCAGCCGCCTGCCTGGCCTCACGCTGGGCCCAGATCCTGTAGAGCGGCGAGGTCGGGTCCTCGGGCGAAGCGCCCCGCAGCCATATGTAATCGTCGTCCTCGCGCACGATCAGCATCTTCGTCCCGGCGAGCCTGTGCGGATAGGCGTGGTTTTCATCGATCCGCAACACCCAGTCCTTTTTAAAGGGGCGTGGCGTCATCCACCACTCGACGAACTCCGACCACGAGGTGGGCCGTTCCTCGGCGCCCGAGATCTTTTGCAGCTCTGTGCTTTCGGCGCCGGACAACGCATCGCCTTCGGGCGCCGCGGGCGCATCTCCACCGGATACTTCCTGCGCACCTTCGGGCGCCGGCTCCTGACTCCAGACGCCGACCGTCGCGATGACAGCCATCGCGAAGATCGCCAATACTCGGTAACCACTCATCGAAGACCTCCATGGTCCGGGCCCACCGGAAACGGCCCGGTGAACTCGGTCAAATCCCGATATTCGAAGCGCCGCCGCGAAATCAGCAAGAACGGTGCCAGCCTGCCCACGAAAAGGCCGATCGAAAAATCGGCCTCCGTGCCGCAGCGCACGGTTGACGACCTTGCTGCGGCGGCATAATATGAACTACGTGTGGCTGAGCTGTGCCCACCCGCAGCGGCGGGATGGTACTACACAGCGGGAGGAAGGCCAAGTCAATGGCCCAGAAAACCCAGATCGGGACGCCCGAAGTCGCCGCCATCGGCTGTCGGCTGCGGGATCTGCGCAAGGAGCGGGGGCTGACGCAGGCCGAGCTGGCGCGCCAGATTGGCATCCAGCAATCCGATCTGTCGCGGATGGAGAAGGGTGAGTACCGGGTCTCGCTCGACAATCTTTTCAAGATCCTCGGTGTCTTCGATCTCGACCTCGCCGAGTTTTTCGGTAACCAGAAGGCGACGACTAAACAGGAGCGGCAGCCACTGAGCCGCCGGGACATGAAGATCCTGCACCTGTTGCGCGAGCTGAGCCCGGAGGGGCGGTCCGAGGTCCAGGAGTTCCTCGAGTTCAAGCTTCGCAAGGAGCGGCAGGAACGGCGCAGCCTCGGTGCTCGACGCAGTGGAGAAAACGGCTCATGAGAGTGCGCTACGACGAACTGCTGAGGCGCGCAGAGCTGGCGGTCGGCGCCGACGACTTCGAGCGCGCGACGGCTCTCTTCGCCGAGGCCGAGTCCGTCGCCCGGGAGATGGGCGAGATCGATCTCGCCGACCGTGCCTTTTGTAACCGCTGCTCGATCCTGGTCGAGCTGGATCGGGGAGCCGATCAGATCCCGAAGCTCAAGGAGATCCTGCTTGCGAGCAGCGACACCCGCAATCGGTTTCTCGCCGCCTACTGCACCGGTGTCGCCTACTTCATCTCGGATGATTTCGAGCGCGCCGACAGCTACGCGCGTCGCGCCACCGTGCTCGCGCGTGAGCTCGACGACGAGACCCTCGAAGGACGCAGCCTCAACCTGGTCGGAACTCTGGCGGCTCGGGATTCACGGTTCGACGAGGCCGAGGAGGCTTTCGTCCGCTGCCTCGAGGCCCACAGCGACGACGGCGGCTACCAGCGAGTCATGGCGGCCCAGGTCGAAGACAACCTCGGCTACGTCATGATGTGTACCGATCGCCTCGACGAAGGCATTCGCCGTTGCGAAGACGCGCGCAGGGTCCTGGAAGAGATGGGCGCCGAACATTATCTGTACGAGGTGCTCCAGGACCTCTGTTACGGCTACGTGCTCTCCGACGACCTCGAGAGCGCCTTCCGCTGCGGTTCGGCGGCCCTCGAGTTGGCCATCGAACACAACGACCAGCAGATCGCCAAGAACTGCCTGTTTCTTTTGAGCGAAATCGCGGTGAGACGGGGCGACACTTTCGGTGCCCGCCGTTACCTGCACGAGCTCACTGCGTACTACCCGGAGGCCGGGATCTCCGAGGAGATCATCGATGTTTTCCTCGCCACAGACCTGACCACCGTGGTGAACCTGAGGGGGTAGCGATGAGGGGAATCAGAGTCTGTCTGATCGCCGCCATTGCGCTTGGAGTCGCCGGCGTGACTGGCGCCGCCGGGCCGATGGTGCTGACCAGTGACGGCGATATATACAGCGCCGCCACGCGGGACAACCAGGTGGTCCTCACCGCCCGGTATGCCGACGGCACGGTCAGCGAGCTCTTCGTCCCCCAATCGGCGGCTGCGGTCGAAAGCTCCCTGCAGGTGGGAGTGGATGAAGCAACTGGCGCCGTCTATGTCCTGTGGCAGAAGCTGACCGGTCTGGATGCCAGGCTCCGTCTGGCCGGCTACCTCGACGGCACCTGGATCGGGCCGCGAACATTCGCTGGTGGCGACGGGACTGCCGCCCTCAACCCGGTCATGCTGATCCACCGCCCGGTCTCGAAGGTCGTGGATGGATTCGACGAGGACGGTGAACCGGTGGTGACCGAGCTGGCAACCACCTTCCTCCACCTCGCATGGTGGAGCCAAGCCAGTGAAGAAGATGCCGGTTTCGCGAAATACGCCGCGCTCGAGCTGGACGAAAACGGCGTCCCGCAATTCAACGACATGGAGCCGGTCGAGCTCGAGGGGCTTTTCCCCTTCGGTATCGCCTGCTTCGAGTTCGAGGCGAGTGAAAACCTCCGCCACCCCAAGCTTTTCATCGACCCGCAAAGCAACAACCCGCACATCTTCGCCACCGACTTCGGCGACTGCTTCTTCCAGATTCTCGAGCTGGTCCCCGTGGTCGAGGACGACGTGCCGGATTTCGGAAAGCGCCGCCGCCAGATCATCATTCTCCGCAAAGCCTCGATGATCGCCCTGCGACCCGACCTGCCCCTGGCCAAGGGCAGGCTGGTGGTGGGCAGTGGGCTCAAGATGCTCATGTACTGGGATGGTGACGAAGAAGACCTCGTTCAATACCTCGAGCTCGACGAGGAGGGTCTGTTCGAAACCAAGAACCTGGTCCTCGATGACAAGCTCAACCACGAGCAGGCTACCGAGCTGATTCGCGAGCTGGCACACTGATCGCGTCCGCAACCTGATACGCACCACGGCCTGTTCTTCGGAGCAGGCCTTTTTTTGGAGTAACCAGTAACCAGTCATCAGTTGGAAAGCCCGAGGGGTTGGTTGGTGAGGACTGGTTACTGGTTACTGATCACTGGTAACTTTCTCCGGCGGAATGACCCGTCGCAGCAAATCCTCCAGTGCCGCGGCGTAGCCATCCCAGGTGAAGCGAAAGCGAGATTCACGCGCGCCCGCGGCGAGAGCAGCCAGCTTCTCATGGCTCAGCTGCTCGAGGGCGCGCGCCAGTTCATCGACTGAGCCGGGTTCCACGAGCGCACCGTTGACGCCATCGCGCACGACCTCGGGAAGCCCTCCCACCCGCGTGCTCAGAACCGGCAGGCCGGCCGCAAGTGCGAGCGGCGCGACCGCCGATTGGGAGCCCGACCGATAGGGCAGCACCATGAGATCGGCCACCGCCAGCAACGCGGGGACCCCAGTCTCCGCCACCCAACCGAGCCGCAGCTGCACCCGGTCCTCGATGCCCAGGGCGCGAACCTGGTGTCCGAGAGCAGGACCGAGATCCTCCCAGGGCTCGCCCGCCACCACCAGCATCCAGTGGCTGTCTGCAGGCTGTTCCGCGATGGCCTCGAGCAGAAGATCGACCCCTTTGTAGGAACGGATGAGCCCCAGGAAAAGGGCGACCTTCCGATCGGCCGGGATCTCGAGCTGGCGACGCGCCTCTTCCCGCAGCGGCAGCTCACCGAGTTCAGGGGGAGGCAACGGGTGCGAGGCCATGGGCTTGGCCGGGTAGGCGGCCGCCAGCTCCTCCTCGAGGACCCGGGCGTGGGTGAATACCGCATCGCATCGACGCAGCACCATACGCGCCGCCAACCGCTGCAGAAGACCGGCCCCATGGTCCGCCGGGTTGTGGGCCACCGCCACCGCCGGCGGCCTCGGGCCGCGCAACAACCACCACCACAGACCGGCCCAGGCCCAAGTCCAATAGGGCAGGATCCAGGCGTCGGCATCATATTGCAGAGCCCGGCGCCTACTGCCCGGCCACGATACGGGCTGCAACGGATCGAGCATCACCTCGGCACAGTCGAGCCGGCGACAGGCGTCAGGATCGCGGTCGCTGGCGCCGGGAAAGAGCCACTTCGGGTATTGGCGCCGCGGGGTCAGGAAGAGGACGTCGTGGCCACGCTCCTCGAGCGCATGTACCAGATCGGTGGTGGTGCGGGCGATGCCTCCGCGATAGGGGTGGCCCGAGCCGAAGACGGTCAGGCGCATCGAGGGTGTCTACCTCGTCGAGGTCTCACGAAACCAGGTCTCGAGACGGGCGCGCACGTTATCCGGGACCAGACCCGTGACATCGCCGCCGAGCGCCACCACCTCTCGCACCAGCCGCGAGGAAAGGTAGAGAACCTCCTCTTTGGGGGTCAGGAAGACGGTTTCCACCGGTGGCCAGAGCCGGCGGTTCATGAGGGCCATCTGGAACTCGTACTCGAAGTCCGACACCGCGCGCATGCCGCGGATAATGATGGTCGCGTTCATTTCCTGCATGAAGTTGACCAGCAGGCCGTCGAAAGACTGTACCTCCACCGCCGGCGTGTCACGGTAGTGCTCGCGAATCATCTCCGCCCGCTCGTCCGCACTGAAGAGTGAGTCTTTCCCGGTATTCTGGAGCACACCGACGATCACGCGCGGGAAGATCCGCAGGGCGCGCTCGACAATCGCCACGTGACCAACGTGGAAGGGGTCGAACGACCCCGGGAAAACGGCAAGCGGTGCGTGGGGTTCGGTCACGGTGGGGATTGTAGCACCGGGTTCCCACCTGCCGCCCACCCCACTTCAGCCGATTTCGGATTTCGAATTCCGAATTCTGTTCTATTTCTCTTCCGCGCCGGCGGTCGCTCGATTGTGCTGGCGATCAACCACCCGTATCACCACCATGTGGCGACCTGACGCAGCCGGAAACTCGAAGGTCTCCTCGCGGCCATCAAGCAACCCGTCCCTCGGCGCGATGGGAACCCACTCAAGACCGTCCCGGGACCACTCGGCGCGGACGATCGGACTGAGGTTGTCACTCACCGACACGACCCATCGATCGCCGGTTCGGCGCAGGCTTGCTGACGGAGGGGTGTTGTCGACCGCAAACCAGCGGCTCACCCGGCTGACCTCGATGGCCCCGTCCGGGTTTCCAGGTGCGTCAGTTGCGGTGAGCCGGAAACGGTAGATGCCATCGGGCAAGGCGTGAGTATCGACTCCGAGTTGGGTGCCTGCGATCCGCTCGCGGATTTCGAAGCTGAACCCATTTCGGTCCTCGATCTCGAGACGGTACAGCAACGGGTCTCGATTGGGGTCCGAGACTTCCCAGCTCACCGTGCGGAACCCGGCGCGATAGTACTTCTTGCCCTTGGTCGACCCGTTGTTCTTCGGAGCGGAGTCGTCGATGACCGTGAAGATGCCGTTGATATCGGGGTGGACGGCCTCGATCACAGGCCCGGCCGGCGGTGGGGCCTCGAGGTACACCACCCCGGGCTCTTCAACCGTAATGTCTTTCATCTCTGGCGGCAGGTTGATCTCGACCACCGCCACCTCGACCCTGTCAACCACCGGCGCGGGCTTCGCGGCGGCCGGGAAATCCACTTCCCACTGCAGTGATCGCGCCGCCGGCAGACCCACCGACCCTCCCGACGCCGGCATCCAGGCGGTCCACGGCAGCCAGGTCGTATCGGGCTCGGCGGAGATCCCAGAGCGGAAGCGGATCCTGAGCTCGGCGGTCGACGGCTGGACGCGATACTCGCCGAAGCGGACCGGTTGTTTGAACTGCTGTGCTTTCGATCGGAAACGGCCCGGCTGGTCGCTTTCGGTCCGTCGCCACAAGACGCCCCCAGGGCTCTGCGTGAGGAGAGCGGCGCCGTCATCGACAACCCCCACCACCTGCACCGCGTCGATGGTCGCAACGCGGGCGCCGCCGCCGTCGACAAAACGCCACACCTCGCCCTCGAAACCGGTTCCGACCAGCAAGCCCTCACCATCCCAGGCAATTGACGTCGCCACTTCACGGACGAATCGGTGGACGCTGAGCAGGCCGCCATCGGCGGTCAGCTTGAGAATCTCCGAGGTTGCTGTCTTGCCGTTGACTTCGGGCAGCTTGATGTCGGTGGAAACACTGACCTCGGTTTTGACCCCTCCGTCCTCACCATCGTCACCATTCTTCTCTTTTTGACGAGCGCTCGTCACCGGCTCCCCCACCAGGGCGGCCGCCCATACCACGCCGCCGCCTGCTGCGAGATCAGCGATCTCGGTGAAGGGGCTGTCCGCGAGCACGCCCAATTGCCCGGAAGGGTCGACCGTCAAAATCAGACCCTTGCCCGAGGTACCGACGAGAAGACGATCAGGTGTCGGTTCGAGGCACCGTGCGTGGACATCGGGTAGCTCGACCCAGCGAACGAGCCCACGCTCGGTCACCTTGAAGATCGACGCCGGCGGGCCACCCGCCGCCACCACCTCTCCGTCGAAGAAGGCCAGATCCCAGAAACCGCCTTCGCCCAGCCGTCCGATTTCGTTCAGCGAACCGCGGCGCCACCGGTAGAGTACGCCGGGGGCCACCGTGGCCACCAGGACGCCACCATCTTTTGTCGCCAGCAAGGCGGTGATCTGCTCGGCTTCCACTTCGGCCAGCAGCTCGGCCTGGTCGCCACGCACGCGGTAGAGGCGCGCCGGGAAGCCGGTGCCGACAATCAGCGATCCGTCCTCTGCGCGAGCGGCGGCCATCACCACCGCCTCTTCGAAGGCCGGCCCCGCCGCCCAGCCCGCAATTCGTTGCACGGTCCCTTCGGCGGTGACCTGGACGTCACTGCCATGGCCCTCGAGTAACTCTTCGGCCGTGTCAACGATCCAACTTCGGGTTTCGGTGGCGGTCGCGAACCCGGTCATCAACAGCATCAGGGCGAGCCAGGAAAGGAAACGGCAACGATTCATCGTGTCTCCGATTCTCGAGAACCGGCGCGCACCGTGAGCGGGATGCGCTGCGCACCGGACACGGGGAAGGGCATCGTCGCCTCGGCCTTGGCGACGACGCTGTAGGCAACGGTATCGAGATTGGCGCCGAGAGCCGATTGCATCTGGATAACGACGCTCGGCGGCGCCGACACGGTGCCGCCTGCGACCGCTACTCCGACGTCGCGCCGTTCGAGCACCGCCACCAGCGATGTGGCCCCGTCGAGTGAGTTGACCAGCCGCACCTCATCGGCAAAGCTCGCCGGTCGCAGGGGACGCATCTGCAGGTCGTAGGCGGTCCACGCAGCGCCATCTGCGCCGACAAGGTCGAGGGGGCCTTCGGGAATTCCGTTTGGGACGTGCACCATCACCGTCTGGATTTTTTCGGCGCCGCGATGGGGACGCAACCGGAAATGCACCGCCAGCTCGTCGCCCGGCCATACGACCCGGCGCTCGGGAACGATGTCGACGATGGTGGCGGCCTCGAGCTTCTCGACGGTCTCGAGCGAGAGTGCGACCGACTCGATCTCGGGGCCCTCGAAGCTCGAGCCTTCGAGGTAGGCAACCACCGCCGTGGCAAACGCGCTCGCCTCGGCCGGCGCCTGCGGATTCGCGATGGTCGCCGACACGGTTGCCGTCTGGTTGCCCGGGTAGCGGACGGAAACTTCAACGGCCACCGTCTGGTCGCCGAAGCTGCGACCATGCACCCCCTGACTCGCCTGCGCCAGGTAGCCGGTCAGCAGCGGCATCAGGATCGGATGGCGGACCGAGCGGTATGAGTATGTGCGTTCATCGACCGTTACGGAGATCGGCACCATCGGCGCTTCAACCCCGAGACGGCCGAGGACCCCGTCGCGACGGTCGGCCACGATGGCGCCGATTTGCTCGCCGATGGTGAAAAACTTGAATGAGCTCATGAGGTTCGGCAACACCGCCACCACGCCCGCCCGCGACAGCGGCATAGCTGTCGAACCCGCGCCGAGCGAAGGGTGGCCGAATGCCCACAGGCGGTCGCCACGGACCTCGGTCACGGTGCCGCCGGCGGCCAGGGTCACGTCGCCATCCGCCAACACGGCAGCGACCATCGAGCCCGGAGTGATCTCCCCCGTTACCGGGATATCCGATTGGCCGCCGCCCGCCGCCGCGACCCAGCCCATGCGCCGACCGCTCTCCGCCAACCAGCTCCCGTTGGACGACGTCTGCCACCCGGCGACGGCCAACGGAAGCACCTGCGATTCTCCCGACCCCTCGGGCAGGAGCCAGTCGACCACCAGTTCACCCAGGCCGCCTTCACGGGCCGCGGCCAGGATCTCGCTCAACTGCGGGCGTGCAGCGGTATTGGTCGCCGGTGGAGATGGCTCCACCTCCATCATCCGGACAAACGGAGTCACGCCTCCGATCGGCTCACTGGCAAAGGCCCAGCCGTAGGCCAGAGCACCCAGCAGCTTGCCATCGAGGTAGACCGGCGAGCCACTCATGCCGGCGATGATGCCGGTCTCCCGCATCCGTGGATGGTCGAGGCGCACGAGCACGATCTCGCCGTCCGGCCTCCCGGAGCCCACCGTGCCGAGCACGGTGAGCGGAATCTCCACCCGCTCGCCTCCATCCATTTCCGTAATGCAGACCCCGGTCCGCCCCGGGGTCGCCTCGGCCGGATCGAGGCTGTCCACAGCCAAGCTGTCGATGCTTCCCGAGACCACCACGATTGTCACCAGTATCGACTTCAGCCAATTCATCAGAAGGCCATTCTACGCATATCCGGATTCAGAAGATCATGGTTTCCCCTCCGGACGGCCCTTGCCCGGTCCATCACGGCAGTTTGACCTTCAAACGAAGTTTTTCCTACAATTGAACCTGCATATCTCACCAGCCTTGGTCGCGAGGCCGAAAAGCTGTTGTGAGATGTGGTGTTTGCGACCCGAGGGGCGCGGACTCGTACTTGACGGTACGTGGAGCACCCCGAGGCGAGCAAGCGCCGCAGATTGCTGCTGATTTTCGGCCGCAGCAGAAGGTTGGTGTGATATGCAGGTAAGGTTCAGAGACTTTATGGACGACTCGATTCTCCCTCATCCGTCGATGATTGACCGGCTGGTCGAGGTGGCGCGCCGCCTGCGCTCGATCCGTCGACCCGCCGAAGCGGCCGAGCTTTTGGAAATCGCGGCCGCGTTCTCGCCCAGGGGAAGCACCCTCCGCGAGGAGGCCAAGCGGGTCCGCAGCGAGGAGGGCATCGACGATTTCGACCGCGAGTTCAAGCGCCGCAACCTCGAGGCCTCCCATGCCCTCGGTATGGCCCACATCTTCGAAACCCGCGGTGAGTTCGCGCGCGCGGTGGACATGATCGACCTCGCCAAGCTGCGGACACCGTTCAACTATCTGGCCTACGCCGCCGCCGGATTTCTCCATCTCCGCCACGACGACGCCGAAACCGCCCTCGAGGAGTTCATCCAGGCCCGCAGGCTCAACCCACTCGATTTTCGGCTTGCGGTGGAGACCTCGCGGACCGCACTCGAGAACGAAGACTTCGACGCCGCCCTCGAGGCCGCCGTCGATTCCATGTTGCTCGCCAGTTGGCGCTCGGATCGGGAACAGCAGCAAGAACGGCGGCGGGTCGAGACCCTGGTCCGCCTGTGCCAGCGCGAGCCGCACGCTGTGGAGCAGCTCATTTCGACCCGCATGTCCACCCTCCAGAAGGCCTGTGATCATGTGGCCCTCAGCCACGCGAAGATCTTCTCGCAGGAGGACACCCCGACACGGAAGGGGCGAATGGCGAAAACCGGGAGCGAGGACGACGATCTCCTGCGCCGCGCTACCGAGCTTCGCTCGATGGCCCTCTTCCGGCACTTCTCGGACGAACTGATCATCCCGCTCGCCAAGTTGGCTCAACCGAGTCCATTCAAAGCCAACGACATCTTTTTTGCCGAGGATGACACCTCTCGAGACCTCAAAATCGTGCGTGAAGGCACGGTCCGTATTTCGCGCACCACCCCAGTGGGAACCCAGGTTCTTTCCACCCTCGATGCGGGCGCCCTCTTCGGCGAGGTCTCATTCCTCGACGGACTGGCTCGTTCCGCGACCGCCTTCGGGGTCGGCGAAGGATCGCTCTACACAATTCCGGCAATCGCCCTCGACGCCCTCGTAGCCACCAACCGAGAGCTCGCCGTAAGCCTGCTGTGGGGTTTCTGGCAGACGCTTGCCGAAAAGGTCCGTGCGGCCAACGCACAGATGAGTGAGCTCTTCGGCGCTCCGTCCGAGCCCTTCCAACTGGAGCGCAGCGAGGACGGGGCCGGCGATCGGGTGCACGTCACCGAGGAGACAAAGCTCGACATCCTGCGCGAGCAGGGTCTGTCCGCGCAGGAGCTGCGGCTGCTCGCCAAGTACTCGCGTGAACGGCGGTACGCGGCCGACGGCCTGATCTTCGCCGAGGGCGAGCCCGGCGACAGCCTGTACATCGTTGTCGACGGAGCGGTCCGGATCTCGCGAATGGTTCCCGGTATGGGCGAGGAGTGCCTGGCGATTCTCGGGCGCGGCGAGGTTTTCGGCGAGCTCGCGTTGGTCGATGACCAGCCGCGGTCCGCCGACGCCCGAGCCCATCGATCGACGAGCACGGTGTTCTCGATCAGCAGGTCCTTGCTCGAGGAGGTGCTGTCGATGGACCCGGACGCCGCGGTCCAGTTCCTCAACCTTCTTTGCCGGCTCCTCTGCCGTCGGCTGCGGGCGATGAACGATCGCCTCGTCGCGTGGCGGGTGATGGCGAGTCACGAATAATTTCGGATTTCGGATTTCGGATTTTCCCACCCACCGACCCACCCAGTTTTGAGTTTTGAGCCTCTGAACCGCCCCGTTCCAACGTGGCGCCGCGTGGTGGCGAGATCTGTGGGTCAGATATCCGGCCGCGGTCAGCTTGACTGGTCAGCGACGAGCGAACCCAGGGCGACGCCAAGGAACTCGAGGGCACCGGCGGCGTCGGTCGAGGGGTCGAGCACGAGATGGATCATCAAGCCGTCGGTCGCCCCGGCGACGAGGATGGACGCCGGCCCGGTATCTGCGCTGGCAAGCCCCGACTTCTTCACGACTTTCGAGATACCCTCGCGAAAGAGGTCGAGCTGTCGCCGCACCGCGGCCCTGAGGTCGCTGTCGCGCGGACTCTCCAGCATCGCCGCGAACACGAAACGGGCGTTGCTGTCGCTCGAAATCTCCGGCGCCGCCCTGGCACACATCTCGATCAACTCGGAAAGGCCTCGAGCTTCTCCCCAGGGTCCATAGGTCGAGGCGACGTTTGCCACGCATCGGTCAAGGGTCGCTTCAAAAAGCTTGACCTTGCCGCCAAAGTGGAAATTTATGAGCGCCAGGTTGACCCCCGCCCGTCTGGCGATGGCGCGGCTCGAGGCCCCGCTCCAACCACCTTTGACGACCAGATCTCGGGTGGCGCGAATCAGCTTGTTTTTGGTTCGCTCACTTTGCTCGGCTCGAGTCGTCTTTGCCATATTTGAAGCCTAACGAAACCTTCTTAATTAATCAAACGTATAATGAAACACCAAAGAGAGGGAGATGCGATCATGAACCGCAACCGGAATTCTTCGAAGAAATTTGCCGTCGTCGCCGGCGCCACCGGCTACCTGGGGCGTCACGTAGTCAAAGCGCTTCACAGTGACGGTTGGCGCGTTCGGGCCGTCGCCCGCGACCCCTCACGGCTCGGAGAATCGATTCAGTACTGTGAGGACGTGGTCGTCGGCCAGGCCACTCAGATCGAAACTCTTCCGGGTCTATTTGATGACGTCGACGTTGCGTTCTCGTCCATCGGCATCCGCAGCTTCCGACGTCGCCCGACCTTTGATGAGGTCGACTACGGCGCCAACGCCCAGCTTGTCGACGTGGCGGTGAGGGCCGGTGTTCGACGCTTCTCGTTCGTTTCGGTCCTCGATGGCCCACAACTGCGGACGCTTTCTCCGCTCGTCGATGCTCGCGAAAGGGTTGCGGATCTCCTGGAAAACTCGCCAATTGAATCAACGGTCCTGCGTCCCACCGGGTTTTTCAACGACATGGGCGACATCTTTCGAATGGCGGCGCGAGGCAAGGTGTGGTTGATCGGCTCCGGCAATACCAGAATCAACCCAATCCACGGAGCCGATCTCGCCGACGTCATCGCGGCGGCCCTCGAGGCACCAGAGCCCGAGCCTGAAATTTCGGTCGGGGGTCCGGAAGTGTTTTCGCAACGCGAAATCGGCGACCTCGCCTTTGGGATTCTCGGGAGGGAGCCTCGATATGGTCACATCTCATCCACGCTTGTCCGCCGGCTCGCCCGCTGGATCCGCCCGCTGAACCGCAACGCGTCAGCCCTCGCCATGATGTTCTCCTCGCTCGGGGACCACGATGCGGTGGCGCCGGCGGTGGGGAGCCGGCACCTCGAAGGCTTCTTTCGCGAGTTGGAGGCCGCCTGATGCACGATCAACAACCTGTCCCGCGACGCACGGCACACCTGCGACTCCTTTTCATCTACCTTCTCAATGCCACCCTGGTCCTCTGTCACGAGATTGACTCGGCCTACTGGCACGAGTGGCGACTCTTCCACCTGCCCGGCGGCGCGGCAGGGTTTGTCGCCATGCACCTCGTTGTCGTGCCGATCATCCTCGTCGGTCTCGTAGCTGTAGCCCGCGGTTCCGCACAGTCCCGGTGGTGGTCGATTCCAATTGGCATTGCCGGCGCGGCAGGCTGCATCGCGCACCTTGGATTCCTCGCCCGTGGTGACGAGAGTTTTTCAACGCGATTTTCAGTTGCGCTGATTGTGGCTTTCGGGCTTTCCAGTGTGACGCTCACGATCATTGCCATGGCTATTCGACCGCTCGAAATGGAAGAGAAAGGCCCCATTTGAGTGTTCTCCTGAAGTGAAGGGAGACCAGATGCACGGCTCGACTTTCGAGAATGGTCCCAAAGCTCCGCCGCCGGAAATGGTGGATGTACCGGATGTGATCCCGATCTTTCCGCTGCCGAAGGTGGTTCTGCTGCCGTCGGAGGTACTGCCACTGCATGTTTTCGAGCCCCGCTATATCGAGCTGGTGCGCGACGCCGTCGCCTCGCACAAGGTCGTCGGCATGGTCGAGGTCCTGCCTGGTCACGAACACGAGCTGCCGCATTCGCCGCCGGTGCGCGAGGTCGGTTGCGTTGGATTCATCGCTACCCACCAGGAGCTCGACGACGGCCGTTTTCTGATGTGGCTTCTCGGTCTCGAGCGATTCCATATCGAGCAGGAGCTCGAGGTGCCCACGAGCTACCGCCAGGTGCGGGTTCAATACCAGCCAACCGCCGAGTCGCCGAAACGCCTCGCAGGGATTCGGCCCCTGCGACAGGAGCTGCGGACTCTTCTGCCGGAGTTCGTCGATCTCGACGAGTCCTCGCGCGAGCTCTTCGCCCGCCACATGGCCGAGGTCTCTGACGCCCAGCTGATTGCCCTTGCCTCGCAGATTCTCGAGATCTCGAGTGAACGCAAGCAGTCCCTGCTCGAGGCGGGCACCCTTTCAGAGCGTTTCTTGATGGTGTATGAAGATCTCTACCGCCATCTCGACACCAACCCGGCGTTCGGGGACTTGGCGCCCCATGAGCTCAATTAGCCGCCCTCCTACCAATCCAGTGATCACTGATTACTGATCACCGATTACTTGATCACACCCCCGGGTGCTATCCTGACCGAAACTCCGCGGGAGGTGCGAGATGCCCGCCACAGATGCAGCAGAATTTGCGCGTGAGAATCTCGACCGTTGGCGAGAGCAAGCCTCGGAAAACTGTTACGCGAGCGATGGGTTCATCAGGCGCCTCTTGCACTGCCACCTCGGCCCGAGGTGGGCCGAGGCGGACGCCCTCCTTCGAGCGGTCAGCGATCAGACTGGACCTCGCCTCGATGCCTTCGTCAGGGAGTCCAATCGCGATGAGAACCTGCCGCGGCTGCGACGCCACGATCGCTTCGGACGTGCGGTGGAAGAGGTCGTATTCCACCCCTCTTACCACGAGGCGGGACGGATCTTCTGGTCGAGCGGCGTTTTGGCGGCACTTGGCAAAAGTGGTAACGAAGTCCTCTCCGGCGGAATCGCCTATCTGCTCGACCAGCACGGCGAGGCCGGCCACGCCTGTCCCGTCGCCTGCACCGCCGGTGCCATCAAGCTGGTGCAAAAAATCGGCAGCGGCGACCAGAAAAGCCGTCTCCTGCCCAGTCTCCTGAGCTCTGACTACGATCGACGCCTGCACGCCGCGCAGTTCATCACCGAAGTCCAGGGGGGGTCCGACGTCGGTGCCAACAGCTGCCGAGCTCGTGCAGACCACCGACGCAAGGGCTGGTATCGCATCAGCGGTGAGAAATGGTTCTGTTCGGTTGCTGACGCCGGGCTCTTCGTGGTCAGTGCCCGAGTCGACGGTTCGCCATCGGGTACCTCCGGGCTCGGTCTTTTTCTCGTGCCGAGACACATCGACGGCAAGGTCAACGGTTTCAGACTGCGGAACCTCAAATACAAGCTCGGAACCCGCTCGATGGCTACCGGAGAGATCGAGTTTGATTTCGCTCTCGGTGAAGCCATCGGCGATCTCAACCGTGGTTTCAAGAACCTCGTCGCCATCGTCCTCGATACCTCTCGGGTGCACAACGCCATCGCCGCCTGTGGCATCGCGAGAAGGGCCCTGAGAGAGAGCCACGCCTTCGCCCAACACCGCCGCGCCTTTTCCAACGAGATTGCGCACTACCCTGGCGTTCAGGAGATCCTCGCCCGGTTGAAGCTTTCCACCATGACCGCTCTCGCCACCACCTTCCGAATCCTCGCTATGAGCGACCTGATTGACACCGGGCAAGCGGATAAAAACCTCGCCGCGGCGCGCCGGATTTCGGTCATGATCAACAAATACTGGACCGCGAAGACGAGCACCACGTGCGCCCGCGACGGGATCGAGCTTCTCGGCGGGAACGGCACCATCGAGGACTTCTCCGTGCTGCCGAGGCTCTACCGCGACGCCATCGTGGTCGAGAGCTGGGAGGGGACCCACAACACACTTGTTGCGCAAGTGCTGCGTGACTTCTCCGAGCGGGGTCTCCACCAACCGTGGCTCGATCGGATGCGCACCGAAATTGATCTGATCGACCACCCACAGCTGGCGACCATTGCCGAGATCGGACGATCAGAGCTCAATGCGGTGGAAGACCGAATCTCGAGACTCCTCGCTGAGGAGCAACGCGCGGCGGCCGCTCAGATTCGTCATGTCGTGGACCACATGTGCCGGCTCACGGACTGGGTCGCCCTGGCGACACAGATGCAGTGGGAGAAGACCTGGGGCGTGAATGCGGACACCGCCGACGCCATCGAACTTTACCGGCTGACGAAAATGGAGAAGGCCGACCCCCAGAGCGCACCCGAGCTGGTTGATCTTCACAGGCGGTTCTCAGAGACAATCTGACAATCACCGTCAGGCGGGCCCGGGGCTACCGATTCATGCTTGCCCAACCGCATCTGTCGCCGCTCCGGGGCTCGACCACATCAAAATCGTGCAGGCTAAAACGTGCCGGATGTGGCGGCTGGTGGGACGAGCGAGCCCTCCGGTTGGGAGGTGAACGCCACCAGCGCCAGTCCGAGGGCGAGGACCAGAGCCGCGGCGACGATCGGCACCAGAAGCTGGGACCAGTCGGTCCTCGTCGTCCTCCCGCCTCCATAACCGCTTGTCGCTTCTGCTTCGTACCTGGTCATTTCGGCCTCCGCCCTCCCACATATAGGACGCCGCAGACGCCCCAAAAGTTGCAGGCGGGCCGTAACCGGCCCGCCTGCGGTCGACAACATTACTTCGAAGCCATCTGGAAGTCGGGATGGCTGTGCTCCATGTGCTCGGCTATCCACAATTCCTGCACGTCCTTTGGCACCGAGGAGAGGGTTGCCTCGAGCTTCAGTTTCTCGCCTTCCCTCTCGACCCAGTAGGTGGTTTGGGTGCCAGGCTTGAACGTGGCATACACCGCCTTGAGCTCTTTCTTGTTTTCCTTCGAGTATTTGACTTCGTTGACCGCGAGCAGCACGTCTCCCTCCTGGAAGCCCGCCTTCTGGGCCGGGCTCCCGTCGTAGACTTTGTCGACGACCCAATGGCCGTCCTCGTCGGTGTCGTAACCGATGCCAAGCCAGGCCATTTCGGAGTACTTCGCCTTCATCTTGGCGAGGCAGTCCTCAGCGCTCCCGGTGCACTTGCCCTTTTCACCGGCCAGTGCGGGCATCGCCAGAAACAGCACCATGACCAACAACGCAGACGCCTTTCTCATACCGAGACCTCCTCGTTTGTTCTGAGGGTTGACGAAAGCCCGACCCGATGGCGGACCACGAGGTCCTCTTGTGGCCGGGTGGACGAATGTCGTTCATGCCGTCCAAGATGAGCCTGCGAGATGTGAATGTCTTCACGACGAAGTCATAAGCTGTCAACACTGTTACCGAGTTGCAAAACCCGCTGGCGGGCACTCTCTCGTGCGCTATATTGCTCTCGACCGCGTCCGATCCGAGGAGTCGATTGATGGCGCTATTGGGCAGCAACCGTAACGGCACATTCTCCGAGTCCGAGCTGCGGGCGGTCGAGCGCAGCGTGTTCGGAGGCCGTCGCGTGCTGTGGGCCGGGTTGCTCGCCGTGCTGCTGCCTCTGGCGGTGCTGCTCGCCCTGCAGTACTGGTGGCTCGCCGATCTCGAGAGGAACTCGGCGATTGCGCGCGAAGCGACCCTCAAAAACTACCTCGAGACGATCACCAAGGACGTTCACTATTTCTACTGGAAGATCTCCGAGCGCGCCCTCAATCTGCCACCCGAGATCTTCGGTGAGAAAAAGACCGAGAAGGCGGCCGGCTACTTCAAAAAGAAGGAGATCGAGGGTGCTAGAC
>Ga0307423_1000512_pt1 | contig 26145 bp, 20 predicted proteins | sample SalMarWE160310MG_FD_202154 | JGI IMG/M metagenome (GOLD analysis project Ga0307423, IMG submission 202154) | Salt marsh sediment microbial communities from the Plum Island Ecosystem LTER, Massachusetts, United States - WE1603-10 | ecosystem: Environmental > Aquatic > Marine > Intertidal zone >... | reverse complement strand
TCCCGTCACCAGTGCCCTTGCCTCAGGCATTCGCGTAAAACTCCCTTATCGCGGCGCAGATGTAGTCGACTTCCTCATCGGTTATCTCAGGGAACATCGGCATGGAGATCACCTCGGTCGCCGCTTGGTCACAGTTGGGGAAGTCCCCGAGTTTGTGACCCAGCGGAGCATAGGCTTCCTGCAGATGAAGGCCCAGCGGGTAGTGGATCGCGGTGCCCACGCCCTTCCCGCCCAGGAAACTCTGCAGTTGGTCCCGCTTGGGGGCCTTCAGGGTATACTGGTGATATATGTGATACGCGAAATCCTCTTCATGGGGCGTTTCGACCGGGAGCCCGGCGAGCTTCTCCCTGTAGAGCGCGGCAACGCTGCGCCTGCGCTCATTCCACTCCTCGATCTTCTTCGCCTTGGCCAAGAGAATCGCGGCCTGTATCGAGTCCAGCCGGCTATTGACGCCTATATACTTGTACTTGTACTTCTCAACCTGGCCGTGCTTTCTCAAGGCCCCGACTTTTTCAGCCAGCTCGTCATCATTGGTGAGCACCATGCCGCCGTCACCGTAGCATCCCAGGTTCTTGGTGGGATAGAAGCTGAGGCAGGCGAGATGCCCTATCGAGCCGACCGGCTTGTCCTTATACCTTGCGCCTATGGCCTGGGCCGCGTCCTCGATCACCGGAATGCCCTTGCGGCCGGCAGACTCCATCATCGGATCCATGTCGACGCTCTGCCCGTAGATGTGAACGGGCACGATGGCCTTGGTCCTGTCGTTGATCGCCGCATCGACCTGTTCGGGAATCATATTGAAGGTCCTGGGATCGATGTCCACGAATACCGGCCTCGCGCCCATCCTGATGGCGACCTCGGCGACCGAGACAAAAGAGAAGGGCGAGGTTATTACCTCGTCTCCCGGGCCCACGTCGCAGGCCATCAGGGCAAGGTCGAGAGCGTCGGTCCCCGAGGCCACGCCGATCGCCCGCCTGGCGCCCATCAGGCCGGACACCTTCTCCTCGATCTCCTTCACCCATCTTCCCATCACGAAGGCGCCGCTGGAGAAGACCTCGGCGACATTCCCGTCGATATCGTCCTTCATGGAGTGATACTGCCTTAACAGATCGATCTGTGGTATCTTCAACTCAGCCTCCCTTATTCCTCCGGATATCCTTGCTTGTCAACCATCTGTTCTCTGGGGGTGTCCTTGAACAGGCCCGCGGGAACCCCCGCGACCATCTTGCCCGCCGGGACGTCCTTGGTCACCACCGCGCCCGCGCCGACCACCGCGTCCTCACCAATCACGATTCCCGGAAGCAGGGTGGCGTTAACGCCCACCCTGGCGCCCTTCTTGAGATGAGGTCCCTTGGTGTACTTGAACCTCTCCTTGGTCCTTCCCAGGAAGTTATCATTGCTCATCGCGACCATCGGCGCGATGAAGCACCGGTCCTCGATTACGGTGTGAGCCGTGACATAAGCATTGGTTTCTATCTTCACATAGTTGCCGACCCGCGTGTCATTCTCGATGGCAACGCCTCTTCCCACAATCGTGAACTTGCCGATCTTCACGTCCTCCCTGACCGAGGCCTGGTCCGCCACCAGCACTCCCTCGCCCAGATCGCAACCCCGGTAAACGGCGCTCAAGGCGCCTATTATGCACTTGTCGGCTATCTTCGCGGGCTCGAGGTCCACCGACTTAAGCGTGCTTATCGCGGCCCTCATGGGCAGTTTCCCAACCACGCTGTTATCTCCCACCAGCACGTTCTTTCCTATGACGGTGTCCGCGTGGATGACCGCGCCGTTGCCGATGCGTGACCCCTCACCTATGGAGACGCCGGGACCTATGTGCGCATAGGAACCTATCTCCACGCCCTCGGCAATCTTCGCCGCCGCGTCTATGAATCTGTCCATCCATCAGCCTCCGATTGTTATGGATCTGCTTCCCTCCGCAAGCGACTGCTCGGCAGCCTCAAGAACCCTGAGAACCTCCAGGCCGGTCCTGCCATCGGTAAGCGGCCGCCCGCCCTTCTCGATGCAGTCAAGGAAATGCTGGCACTCTACCTTGAGCGGTTCCGACATGGTGATCTTCGGGATGTAGATGTCACCGATCCTTATGGAGAGCGACTCACCGTAATCCCCGTAGGAAGGGGTGAAGTCCACGCCCTTATCATAGATCCTGAGTTTCTCGGTCGCCTGCATGTCATCCAGCACTGCCATCTTCTTGTCCCCGACCACTGTGACCTTGCGTATCTTGTGCGGGTCCAGCCAGCTCACGTGAAGGTGAGCCATCACGTCCTTGGGGAAGTGCAGCGTGGCGAAGACCACGTCCTCGACGCCCTTCCGGACATAGGCCTGGCCCGAGGCCGTGACCGAATCCGGCTGCCCGTCCAGGAGATAGTTGACCACCGATATGTCGTGGGTGGCGAAACTCCACAGGGCGCTCTCCTCCTTGCGTATCCGGCCCAGATTCACCCGGGTGGTATAGACATAGAGGATCTTTCCCAGGTAGCCGTCGTCCATGTATTGCTTCAGCTTGATCAGCCCGTTGTGGTATCTCAAGAGATGCCCCACCAGGAGAACCCGCTTTCGCTCCTCGGCCAGCCTGACCATCTCCTCCGCCTCGCTTACCTTGAGCGCCATGGGCTTTTCCACCAGCACATGCTTGTCCCTCTCCATGGCCTTGCAGGCCAGCTTATAATGGGAGTCGGAACCCGTGGCTATCACCACGGCATCGACCCTGTCTCCCTCAAGGAGTGAGTCGAAGTCGTTGGTGAACTCAAGATGAGGATGCGTCTCCTTTATCTTCTCCGACTTATCGCTCGCGGTATCACAGACGGCCACAAGCTCGCAGCCTGGCAGCTCGTCCATGTTTCTTACGAAGTTGGGCCCCCAGTAACCCACTCCCACCACCGCAACCTTAACCATGCTTCCCTCCCGTTCACTTGTCCGGTCAGACGGTGCCTTTGATCAGACGGTGCCTCTGAAGTAATCTATTGTCGCCTTGAGTCCATCCTCAAGTTGAACCTTGGGCTCCCAGCCGAGCAACTCCCTGGCCCGGCCGATGTCCGGCTGCCGGACCTTCGGGTCGTCGACCGGAAGCGGCTCGAACAGGATGTCGCTCCCACAGCCTGTCAGCTCCGCTATCTTGCGTGCGAAATCCAGTATCGTCATCTCGCGCGGATTCCCCACATTGACCGGGTCATTGACTTCGGATACCAGCAACCTGTAAATGCCCTCGACCAGATCGCCCACAAAGCAGAAGCTCCTGGTCTGCTTTCCGTCCCCATAGACCGTAAGCGGCTTTCCCGCCAGGGCCTGGGTTATGAAGTTGGGCACCACCCTGCCGTCACCGGATCTCATCCGCGGCCCGAAGGTGTTGAAGATACGCGCGATCTTGGTATCCACGCCATGGGTGCGGTGATAGGCGAACGCAAGGGCCTCGCCAAACCGCTTTGCCTCATCATAGACTCCCCGCGGCCCGACCGGGTTGACATTCCCCCAGTAGTCCTCGCGCTGCGGATGGACCAGCGGGTCCCCATAGACCTCTGAGGACGAGGCCAGCAGGAAGGCGGCCTTCTTCTCCCGGGCCAGGCCCAGAGCCTTGTGCGTCCCGAGGGCACCCACCTTGAGCGTCTGTATGGGATACTCAAGATAGTCCACGGGGCTGGCCGGGGAGGCGAAATGCAGGATGGCGTCGACCGGGCCTGAGATGAAAATGTACTCGGTAACATCGTGCTTGATGAACTGGAAATCCTTGTTGCCCGCAAGATGTTCGATGTTCCGGGTCGATCCCGTGATCAAATTGTCCAGCCCGATCACCGAATGCCCTTTGCCGATCAGAAGGTCACACAGGTGTGACCCCAGGAAACCTGCCGCGCCGGTAACGACCACTCTCATTGTTCGTGCAACTCCTTGTACATTCGCCTGTAATAGTCTTTGAACTCACCGCTCTTTATCTTCTCCCACCAGTCGCGGTTATCGGTGTACCAGCCGACCGTCCTGGCGAGCCCGTCGGTGAAGTCGACCTCGGCCTTCCAGCCCAGCCGCGAACTTATCTTCTCAGTGCTCACCGCGTGGCGCCGCACGTGGCCTGGCCGGTCGGAGACCATCCTGATGAGGGTCTCCGGCTTGCCGAGGGCGCTTAAGATTCCCGCGGCAACCTGGAGTATGCTGAGCTCAATGCCGCTCCCGATATTGAAGACCTCGCCCTCAAGTCCGTCGGTGTTCATGATCTTCTCGAGCGCCTTCACGTGATCCAGCACGTAGATCCAGTCACGGGTGTTCTTGCCGGTCCCGTAGACGGGAAGCGGCTCTCCGTCGATCGCATTGGTGAGAAACAGCGGTATCATCTTCTCGGGATACTGGTTGGGGCCATAGTTGTTGCTCGAGCGGGTGATCACCACCGGTGCCCCATATGTGACGAAGTATGAATAGGCCAGCCGGTCCGCGCCCGCCTTGCTGGCGGCGTAGGGGCTCTGCGGCATCAACGGCGAATCCTCCCTGGATGGGTCACCTGCGGCATCGCCATAGACCTCATCAGTCGAGATCTGAACAAACCTGGGGATCTTGAGCTCCCGCGCGGCCTCCAGTAGCACATAGGTGCCGTAAACATCGGTCATGATGAAGCTGGCCGGATCCCCTATCGAGCGGTCCACATGGGTCTCGGCCGCGAAGTTGAGGATGCAGTCACAGCCGGCGGCGCACTCTTTGACCACTTCAGCGTCGCATATGTCACCTCGGACGAAGCGGTACCGGGGATTGCCTTCCAGGCCCTTGAGGTTATCGAGATTGCCCGCATAGGTGAGCTTGTCAAGAACGATGATCTCGATGTCCTCGTTGGCCGCGAGGACGTGCCGGGTGAAATTAGAGCCGATGAAACCGGCGCCGCCTGTGACCAGCAGCCTCTGAGGCTTCATCATCCGTCCTTCCTGCCCCAGTCATAGGGAATCTCGCCGCCATGGGGATCGATCCGGTACTCATCCGGCTTCTCATAGTCATAGACCTGATCGGGCACGTTTACAAGATACCCGGGCTCGTGCCCCAGGCCCTTGACACCGTGGACCACCATCGGCGGGATCACGATCAGGACGGGATTCCTCTCACCCACGAAGAACTCGTTGATCTCACCCCTGGTGGGAGAACCCTCGCGCTGGTCGTACAGCACCACCTTGAGCATGCCCTTGACCACGGTGAAGTGATCGGTCTGCTTCTTGTGATAGTGCCATCCCTTGACCACACCCGGGTAGGCGACCGAAAGGTAGACCTGCCCGAACTTCCGGAAGAAGTCGTCATCGCTCCGCATCATCTCCATGAGGAAACCCCGCTCATCCGGGATCACCTTGAGCTTCTTGATGATAACACCCTCTATAGTCGGCATATCATACCTCTCTTGGCTAGCGGCCTACACTGTGATACGTGAATCCGAGTTCCTTCATCCTCGAGGGTTCATATATGTTCCGGCAATCGATGATGACCGGGGACTTCATCAGGACCTTGACCTTGTCGAGGTCGAGATCCCGGAACTCATTCCATTCGGTAATGAAAATGGCCGCGTCAACGTCCTTTGCCGCATCAAAGACATCCTTGCAGTACTCAACGTCCTTGAGGATGTCTCTGGCGAGCTCCATCGAGACGGGATCAAAGACCTTTACGCTCGCGCCCCGCTTGGTGAGCTCCCTGGCCATATCTATGGACGGCGCGTCCCGGAGGTCATCGGTGTCCGGCTTGAAGCTCAGGCCCAGCATGGCCACCGTCTTGTCCTTCACGCCGCCCAGGGCCTTCTCGATCTTCTCGACCATCAGGTAACGCTGGTCCCGGTTCACCGCGATCACCGATTCGACCACTCTCAGGTCATAGCCGGCCTTCTTGGCCGTCTTGACCAGGGCCTGCGTGTCCTTGGGGAAACACGATCCTCCGTATCCCGCGCCCGCTCTGAGGAACTTGGGCCCGATCCTCTGGTCCAGGCCCATCGCGCGGGCCACCATCGAGACATCCGCCCCGACTCGTTCGCACAGGTTGGCGATCTCGTTTATGAAGGATATCTTGGTCGCAAGGAAGGCGTTCGAGGCATACTTGATCATCTCGGAAGTCCTGACATCGGTCTCTACCACCGGGACATCCTGTAAGATCAGGGGCCTGTAGATCTCCTTCATCACCTTGAGCGCCCTCTCGTTTGAGGCTCCGAGAACTATCCTGTCGGGCTGCATGAAGTCCTCGACCGCCGAGCCTTCCCTGAGAAACTCGGGATTGGAGACCACGTCGAAAGATTGACCCGACTTGGAGGTCTCCCTGATGATCCCTTCGACCAGGTTGCAGGTTCCGGCCGGAACCGTGCTCTTCATCACCACTATCTTGTAGTCGTTCAGGTGCTCGGCGACGGTCCCGGCCACCATCTCGACATATGAAAGGTCGGCCTCTCCGTCCTGGCTCATGGGCGTGCCCACGGCGCAGAAGACCACGATGGATTTCTCGATTCCCTCCACCACTTCGGTGGAGAAAGTGAGCCTGCCTTTCTCGATGTTCCGCTTGACGATTTCCTCGAGTCCGGGTTCGTAAAAAGGTACTTTGGACTTCTTGAGGCTCGCGATCTTGCGCTCATCCACATCGACGCATCGCACGCGGTTTCCGAAATCGGCGAGACAGGCACCGGTAACCAGTCCTACGTACCCGCTGCCGGCCACACAGATGTTGTACATATCCCCTCCGAGACAAACTCATTCACTTCTGTTTCGGCTGTATTTGAGACTATCATAACAATTTACTGAACGTGGACCCGCAAAGTCAAAACCTATCGGAGGTCTTTGGTTAGGTTGGGGCCGGAAAAGGCCGCCCCTGCCGGGATGGGGCCTTCTATGCCGCCCGGGATGCCGGTCGGAACATTCTTCCCGCACCATTTGATCGGCCGTGGACCATCCCGGGTTTCCCGGAGCGACTTTGCCGGGACCAGGGCCCGCTGAGCTTGACTCCATATCCATACACCAGATCTGGAGATAAGGCGGAGCCGGGCTGTCCCCTCCTCTTGGGTCATTCTGACCCAGCACGTCCCTTCAGTACCCACTCTGGTGGGATGCCGTGCCCCCGGCGCCCAGCGAGCCAGACCCGAACTCATTGACACACAAGAAGTTAAGAAGATTGCACCCGGCTGGTGGATCTGGCATCGCTCTTGCGATTCAAAATGTGATGCATGAGAGGAGGTGATATCCATGCTTCTGATTCAACTGGTTGTAGCCACAGTTCTGGCACTCGGCGCCGGCGACGCTCCCTCGACTGCAAGTCCAAGAGCGAACCAAGTGAGCCTGGAAGAAGAGTGGAGTGAATCCAGGCGGCCAAGGAAGCCGGAGGGACCCCAGCCCAGCAATGTGACATGGGGCGAGATAAAGGGCTTGTACCGGTGATTAGATGGAAGGCCTTAGGCCGACCCACTTTCAGCAGCGGGTCAGCGCAGAGTTGACATGTGCTTGCCCCGGCCCTATGCTTGAGCAATCGAGCGTCGGGGGGCAAGCATCGATTATGGAGATTGTGTTATGGTGAATGTGACGCGCACCTGCACTCTACGCATTTCAGGTGGTTTGATCATCTGCCTCGCATTCGCCTGCCTCGTTCTACCGCCGTCCGATGCGGCGGCCTCCGGCACGGTGGGCGATGTGCTTCGCAGACTGGAGTTCGCGGTGGAGCCATCGATGTGGTACAGCCTGGGGGAGGCAGGCTTCAAGGGAGACGATGGTGAGTGGAGTTGGAAGCTGGTTTATCCTCTCGATGGGTGGGTGGCTGAGATCCGTGCGGAGTCCCGATTCCCTTTCACCATCGGCCACCGGCGCGCGGGTGTATCAGTGAGGGCGCGCCATGCCCGCTCCATCCGGGTCAATGTAACGAGCACCGACACGGATTGGGATAGCCTGGGCATTGTGGGCGACTACAGCGAATCTGATTGTGAAGCGGATATCAGTATGTGGGACATAGATGCTGCTTTCTCCGTTCATATCCCCCAACATACCATTCCGGTGACGCTGGACATTGGCGCTCTCGCGGGGTATGGGGTCCAGTCGTTTGGATTCACCGACACAAACCTCCACGTCACAGTCTCGGACCACTCGCAGACAGATTATTATAGATCGGGCGTGAATGCCTACTACAACATGGAGATTCGCTACGGCCGGCTGGGCGCCTTTGGACACATGCTGACCCACGAGAAGCTGCGGTGCTACCTCGAAGCAACATATGTTCCCTACCTTGAGGCAAGCGGCGACGCATACTGGGTGCTTCGAGAGTACCGGTTCTGGCAGGCGGCGGGGGGTAAGGGGTACACTCTGACCGTGAGAGCCGATTATGACATATGGGACTACCTATCGATCTCCACGAGTCTTCGGCGGGTCAGCCTTGTCGCCGACGATGATGGCTTGCAGGGTGGTGCCCTCCCCGGGGACCACTATGAAGACGATCCGATTCTTTCCGAGATCACCAGCAAGTACTTCGGCGTAGAGGTGGGAGCGGCACTGAGGTTCTGACGTATCGGCCATTTGAGTCGGTCGTTCATATCTTCCCCTCCTCCCGGGACTCATCTCATCAGGACGAGTTTGGTTGTGGCCGTCTCTCTCTCGGTTGTCACCCGAGCCAGGTACATGCCAGGTGCCACGCGCCTGCCCGCGGCATTCCTGCCACTCCATACGGCTTGCTGCCAACCCGCATCGTAGCGACCATCAGCCAACTGGATCACTCGCCTGCCCCGAACATCAAAAACCTCAATCTGCACATGACCTGATCGGGGTAGACCGAACTTGAGGGTCACACCGGACACCGTCGGGCTAGGTGACGCCATGAGTTCCAGTAGAACAGGTCCGGCGGGCTCATCACCGGCTCCGGACGTACAGGTGCCTCGCAGTGTCACAGGCCAGCCCAAGTAGAATAAGCCCCTCAAGTAGTTGCGCATCTCTGGATACTTGACCCAACAGCCGCGCTTGGCTCTCCAATAGCAGTCAAGCAGATCGATGGCGTCTCCCGAGAAGAGTTCGGCAATGAACTCCTCGGCAAACATCACGTAGTAAGTCTTCCAATTGCCCCTGCCCTGAGAGATCCAGGCCACCGCAGCCGGTTTCTGGGGATCGTTATACAGAAACTGCTCCGCAAGTGGGTTTTCATACGTCGGGTTGTCCCTATCAAAATCCGATAGATCACATGTCGGCCCGAAGAGCACGAACGGCCGCGGGCCGACATCATCAAGCCATGCCATTTGCCACGTCGGGTCACAAACCTCACACATGAAGTCTCCCCCCAGGCGCCACCTACTGGAGACCACGCCCATATTGACCACGATGTCCACGCCTTCGTTGAGCGAATCTGCCATATCCAACTGTCTGGTCTCCATATCTTCGAAGTCATAATCTGAATCCCTCATGTATCGCGTCTCAAAACCAATGGCCTCAAACTGCGATATCAGATTATCCATTAACTCGGGCAACCCTTCAGGGGAGTTGCCTTCCAACTCTACATCGCCAACAGTGAACAGAGCCCGATCTGTAGGTGCCGAGCCATCGACCCTGTTGAGAAAGTTCTCCACTGCACGCGCTACCTTCCACCTGTGGGTAAGCGGAAGCCTGGCCACCTGCATGTCTCCAAGGTTGTCATAATCAAAGTCCACTCCCATATCTTCGGTAGCACATATGGTGGAGTCACCAAAGAAACAGGCACCGGAGGGATCGAGGAAATACGCGACCTCAACCTGGTTCTTCTCCGGCTCGCCGCCCTCGTTGGCGTCGCCTACTATCAGTACCCTGGGATAAGCCCCTCCCAGCGAATCCGCCGATACCTTCAGCACCTGAAGGTACTCCCACAGGTCTCAGTAGTAGGGCGAGGTGGCAGAGGCCAAATCAACCGAATAGCCCTTTGACTCAAACCAGGCCACCGCAGGTCCACATTCTGCCAGAAGCGAGTCGGGCCCATAGAACACCCAATCGGGCACCTCCGGGCTTAGGGGCCCCCCAGCAAGCACCGCGCCTGCAAGCACGCCGCCAGGCCCTGAAGGACAACAAGCCTTATCAATCTGCGTGCTTCCGTGTGGCTGCGCCGGCCTATTGAGCAGCCCAGCGAGAAACGGTGGCACATGATCGCGCACCCGCATGGGCCGGAATAGTGACCGCTTACCTCTCTTGTCTATCTCCACTATCCGATAAAGCTCATAGCCCGCGTCCACTTTCAGGGAGTAAACATCGGGGGCCACCACTGCCCCGCGGGCTACTCTGCCTACCTCATGCCAATAGTCGCCACTGCCCGCTTCTACCACGTACTCCCTGGTCTCCCACTCTGCCTCTGTATGCCAGCCGACCACGACGACTCCACCATCCGCATAAGCCCATCGTGAGCCCAGGGCAGCCGCGAAATTGGAGTCCCGGTACCAGCAGTCACAAAGCATGCCAAAGGCATCACGGTTGGGGCCCTCGCCGTCTGACCCGTAGGGGTTGAGGTTCCCGTCGAGAGCCATACCACCCTCACTCTTCAGGGTGTCTCCAGATGTTATGTGATCTCCGAGAACCGCGAAGCATTCGTTATTCACCTCAACAGACCACAAGGTGAATCTTAATGTGTCGCGCTCGCCCCTTATCCACCTCTGATCCTCCACAAAGGCCCCGTCCGATCCGTATACCAGATTCTCCGGGTCGCCGCCGATATCCATTTTCGAGTCAAATGCCACCCAGGCATACACCGGATCCTCATTTATGATAAACCCCTCAGGCGGGTAGCAGGCCTCTACTGCCGGGGCCAGTGTGGTGAAACCGTCCCCACCCTTAATGAGATCCGGAGCATCCAGATAAGCCTGGCCCGCTACACGCTTGGCCTTGCCCCTGACCCCGTCGAGGCCCTCCCACAGCGCACGAACATTCGCTCTCAAGTTAGGGAAAGTGACTTTACCCGGGGGGCCAAACCATACCCTGGCACCATTCCAGCCACCGAACTGACCCCCAAAACAGGTCTCGTTGTCGATGAGGGCCCTTGATAGATCCGTCCATGTATTAACAGCGCCATTATACTCGATGCTGATGTGCCAACCCTTGTTTGCCACAGAAGACTTGTAGACCTTGCCAGCATAGCCGTTGTTCACATACCAGGTGTACGCCGAATCTCTGCTGTCTTTGCCAGCCTGTGTATATGGGTAGACTTCAATGGCTTGACCGCGCAGAGAACCGTGTGAGCTGATCAAGCCGATGCCAGCCTGGTTGCCGTACTCTCCCTCTACATCTGTGACAAGTGGCTCTGGATCGAAGCTGGCAACCGGATTCCCGTGTGAGGAGATGATGTAGCCCTGATGCTCCGCCACTCCTCTCATTTCAGGGGCATCCCCGATGTCGAACATATAAGGCTGAATCTCCCAACCATAATACCATATTGGCGTTTCGCATCTGTCCGCAGATAGATCAGCAGCTGCTCCAACCAGCACGAGGAGGACGGCGAACACCACCGGTGCGAGTCGCCTGGCTCGCACAACTACTCCTCCCCCATCCGGTCTTCACTTCGATGATAAAGGTCTTCAAGGAACCGCTTGTTCTGAAGTGCGGTGTTCATCACATCCAGACTCTCGCGTGGCGCACTGCTCCGGATGAGATTGATCTGCTCGATGGTCTCAGGCAACCGGTTGGTAGGGACAGAGACATGGTAGTTCCTGCCGAATGCCACCATCCCACCGCTACATACGGTATATCGGAATTCAGCAACCAGCCTCTCCAGATAGGCGGCCAAGACGAATTGGCTGTCCTCTCTCGGGATAATGATCTCCTCTTCCTCGTCCGGCCAAGATGCCCAGGTCATATAGATCCACGGATGGGATATGCGGACTCTCTCAACCAGCGGGGACGAGCGCATTACTTCTGCGTATATCGCCAGTGTCTCCTCGAAGGTCTTGCCCTGCTTCATGGCCTCCCCGGCCCTCAAACAGAGCTCGAACTCCGCTCGCGAGGTCTCCGAAACCTCTATCTTGGGGATGATCGTGTCCGTGGCCCCGCCAAAGAAATAGCCATCGAGATAGAGCCTTCTGGCATCCTCGCTGAAGCTGAACGTATAGGGCCGGGCTAGCTGCACCCCGTAGGCGAAGACAGGGCCGAGCTGATTATCCGCCGCAAGCGAATCCTCAGTCATGGGCGTGGACAGCGTATCATTCAGCGTACAGTCTATACGTATGCCCTCATTCACCGTGCCGGATCCCGCGACCGGCACCAAAATAGCCACGACGAGCAGCGATGCGAGAACACTGATTGATAACCGCATAATTCGCCACCTCCCGGATATTGAGAATAGCATAACACGTGCCAGGTGGGCCGCTTGTTGTGTTCCCGTGGCTGGGTCGAAACTAAAGGAGTTAGACGCGAACAACCGGAACCCCTCTGCCATGGCGATCATTCGACTGGGTCATGGTTACACAACCTGGGTCACTCTGACCCACCCCACCCCCAGTACCCACTGACCATCTCTCCGTGTTAGACCATCGATAGTCTTGACAAGGCCCGTATTCTCGTGGTAGACATTGAGTGGCTGCCAGGATCTGATTCACTTCGATGAGGAGTGGGCAAGGTGAGGACAAAGGTAGTTCCGGCCTCTGACAAGCCTCTCTATGGAGCGAGAGCTATTGTCGGGGGTTTCTTCATATCGGACCCACACCCGATGGCGCTGTAGGCGGGAGGGAGCAAATATGAGACGACCTAAGCCGATTCTCTGTGTTGTGCTGGCACTTGTTGTGATGGTACTTCTTGCCGGTGAGGCCGGCGCGGTCAAGCCCCCTATCAGGCAGTGTAAGAACCAGGAGGTGTTCGGGGACCCGGACTGGGTGGAGCATTGCAGGGAGCGAGAGGAATCCCGGCCTGGCGTGACTGAGGAATATGGGTTCGAGCAGGACGCCATACGGGTGATCGCCGGATTCGTGCTCCCGCGGTCTCTATTCTCACGGGGAGTGAGCAGGAAATCGCTACCGGGAGAAAAAGGCCGGTCAGATGCCGCGATTCCAAAGACGGCGCCGATGCGCAAGGAGCGCTCCCGGTGGTGGAGCAGGCCATGATCTGGTGCCAGAGCGAATTGGAGCAACTCGAGCGCCACATAGTTACGGGCAGGCTCGATGAGGCGAGGCAGATGCACGCACGGATCTGCCGCAGCGCCGAGGGATCTGGTATCTCGCGGGAAGCACGAGCCATACTCAGGTTCCATGAAGCTCGAATCCTGGTGAGTGAAGCACGGTATGCCGCTGCTCTGGAAGCTGCAGAACAAGCATTTGACTACTTCCGGATCCATGGAAATAGATCGTGGATCGCAAGAAACCACCTGCTCATTTCGGGCATTCTCCTTCGCAAAGGCGACTACCAGCGCTCCGGTGAGCATGCTGAGGCAGCTGTGTACTTCTATGCATGGGAAGTGGATAACCCACGGCACAAGTCTGAGGCCTATGAGAAGCTCGGCATCGTCCACAAGAATCTAGGATCCTGGGGTGTTGCCGAGGAGAACTTCAGGAAGGCATTGAAGATCTGTGTCGCGGTATCCGAGCCAAGTGCCAACCTCAGGATTTCACTCAATCTCGGCATTCTCCTTCGCAAGATGGGCAAGACGAATGAGGCAGCACGCATATGCGTGGAAGGGCTTCACCTGGCCGAGCAGATACAACACGACCTTGGCGTCTGTCGTTACGCGCTGGAGCTGGCAAATATCGATGCTGTCAGAGGAGATGTCCAAGCCGGCTTGGAGCATGTTGATGTTGCCGCCAGGATTGCGGAGGAAAGGGGATACAGACGGGAAGAGGTTCTTTCGCTCGAGATATCGGGAGATCTTCTAGCCTTAAATGGTGACCACAAGGCGGCCCTGGAAACCTATATGGTTGCAGTTGAATCTGCCCGAAAGTTTGCTAAGCGTGGCGATCTGGAGTATGAGCTTCTTCGGCGAGCCGCGGTGGCTTCCCTTCGGATAGGCGATGCTGCGAAAGCCAAGGAGCTTGTATCATCTGCACTGGACCTGGCGGAGGAGTGTGGAGACAAGTATGAGTGCGCAATCTGCTTGAGGGTGCTTGCCCAGGTCGAAATCGATCAAGGCTTGCGCGCGACCTCGGTCGGCCATCTTGTGAACTCGGTCAGAATGCTGTCAGGTCTTTCTGAATGGAGCCCTGAGCTTGGACACAGCGAACTCGCGTTGGGAGTGGCTCTTGCTGAATCTACCGAGGAAACAAGCCATGTTCAGGCCCTCGAACATATGTTGATCGCCAGGCGCGTCTGTTCGAATCTCGGGTTAGATCCTGCCGTGCATGACATAGATCAATGGATATCCCTGGCGCTCCTGAACGATCGCGGCGATCCGGCCTCGCTGGCCGCCACGTCTGAGAATCTCAGGCTTGCCGCGAGGCACGGTCTGGATCTATCCGAATTCGGGCTAATAACTTCTGATGAACGCATAGTTGGAGATATCGCCCGTTGGGGCAGTACCGGAGTCCGGGTTCTGATTGAGGGTGAGACAGGTGTTGGCAAGGAGCTGGTTGCCCGGGCGCTTCATTCAATGAGCGAGAGGCGGGAAGGCCCCTTCATTCCAGTGGACTGCGGCAGCCTGACTGAGAGTCTTGCGACCAGCGAGCTCTTTGGTCACATGAAAGGAGCGTTCACCGGAGCGATTGGTGACAGGGCGGGATTGGTGGAAGCAGCAGAAGGTGGGACCCTGTTCCTGGATGAGGTTGGCGAGCTCAGCCAGGCTTTGCAGGTTAAGCTCCTTCGGGTTCTGGAGGAGGGTGTGGTGCGACGCGTGGGCGAAAACAGGTGGCGCCAGGTGGATGTGAGGGTGATAAGTGCCACAATGAGGGAACTCTGGCAAGAGGTCCAGTCGGGGAGTTTCCGGCGCGATCTTTACTATCGACTGAAAGGCGTGTTGGTCAGGATCCCTGCACTCCGAGAGAGACGCACGGACATAGGTCCACTATTAGATCACTTCATGGCTGTCTATTGTGACAAGTACAAGAAGAGTGTCAATCTGGATGAACCTGCCAGAAGAGTTCTACTTAGTTACAGCTGGCCGGGCAATGTGCGGGAGCTCAGGCACGCGGTTGAAGCGTTGGTTCTGAGTTCAGAAGACGGTTGTCTGGTTGACACAGGCTTGGTCTGTACCTTCATTGCGGATGCCGACCCGGTGATGGGGCTTCGCGGCCGGATCGCGGGGATTGAGCGTAGTGAAGTCGAGCGTGCGCTCGCTGTCTGCGGCGGCAATAAGAGCGAGGCAGCCAGGATGTTGGGCATAAGCAGAAAAACCATCTATAGGAAGATGGCTTCCTTCGAATGACCTGTGTGATTCACACAGCATATGATTAAGGCGGGTGTTTCGCTCGCGGTCATAGTGTCATTCCTCTTCATCCATCGCGTCTTCTTCAACCGCACGTCGCAGATGCGCCAGGCCGGGGGAGTTCGCAAGCCGATTGCGTGTGTTTCTGTTGACGGGTGCCATGCCACCTCACTAAACTGTGCCGAGGCAAGAGCTATGCGTGGCCCCGGTGGACCTGCGAGCCTGGAGGTTCGGCAATGACCTATGACAACTTGGATCGGCTTCATGAATCCATACGTTCGAACGTGACGGCTTTCTGTGACAAACTCACTGCAGTGCTTGGCTCCAACCTGCGGGCGATCTCGGTCTATGGTAGTGCAACCGGGCCGGATTTCGTCCCGGGCAAATCCGACGTCAATATCGTTGTCGTTGTCGAGAAGATCGACGCGGAGGTGCTCACCAGCCTGTTCGCAACCGTCAAGTGGGGCAAGAAGAAGAGGATCACCGCCCCGCTTCTTCTCACTCCCACATACATAGAGTCTTCACTGGACGTCTTTCCCATCGAATTTATGGAGATAAGGGAAAGCCAGGCGCTGCTTGCCGGTGACGACCACTTCGGCTCGCTCGAAGTCAAACCGCTTGAGACCAGGCTGGAGTGCGAATCGCAACTGAAGGCATCGGCCTTGAGGACCCGCCAGGCCTACCTGGAGATCGGCATGACCAGTAAGGGTGCCGAATCGGTGCTTCGTACCTCGGTCACCTCACTGATACCGGTTTTAAGAGCGATGCTCCGGATCAAGGGTGAACCGGCGTCGAGACGAAATCTGGATGTGGTCAAGGCAGTCGGCAGGGTCTTTAAGATGGACACCGCGTGCTTCGAGTCGGTTCTGGAGGACAAGGCGGGGGTCAAGAAGATGGGCGACGGTGAGGCTCATGGCATACTGGCTTCATATATCGACAGTGTCGAGAGCCTGGCCGGTTCGGTCGAAGGCCTGTAGGCCGGAGGTATCGGTATGAAGAGATCGCTGCGAAACGCAGGCCTGGTGATTCTCCTGCTATGCGCCGGCAGGGTGGCGGCATCGGCGGCTGGGCCGCTACCTGCCCCCAAGGGCTACGTGAACGATTTCGCCGGTATGCTCTCAAGCAGCGCGGAAGTCACGATCACAGAGATCGCCAGGGAGGTTAAGGCCAAGACCGGCGCGGAGATAGCTGTAGCAACAGTCCGCACCACCGGCGGGCAGGACATAGAGCAGTACGCGGTAGATCTCTTCATGACCTGGGGCGTGGGCGAAAAGGGCAAAGACAATGGAGTGCTTGTGGTTGTTGCCCTTGATGACCGGAAGCTCTGGATCAAGACCGGTTACGGCCTTGAGGGCGCGATCCCCGATGCGACCGCTCACGCCATATACCGCGATGTCCTGAAACCCGGGTTCAGGTCCGGGCAATACGATCAGGCCGTGGTGACGGCGGTCGGGATGCTGGCCGAGCGCATACTCGCCGATCAGGGGATGGCCCTCGACCATGTCGTGCCCGAGCGGCCGGCATTCAAGGGGCACGGCTCTCAATTGCCCTCATGGCTGCCAGGTCTTGCCTTTGCGATCATAATGATAGTGATAGCCGTCTTGGCCCGTCGCACAAAGGACCCGTCGGGATACGACGGGCCTGGCTTCTGGACCGGTGGAGGATACCGGGGGTCGTCCTCAAGCAGTTTTGGAGGAGGCTCTGGTGGATTCTCGGGCGGGTCGTGCGGAGGCGGGGGAGCCGGCGGCGGCTGGTAGCTCGATCGAGTGTTGCCGGGAACGGGTGGGCGCCTGTTGTCCGGAGCATCATAGAACGGAGGTGTCGGCATGAAGGCAGGATGCGCGCTGGCGGCAGTAGCTCTCGTGATCGCGATCGTTCTCGTGATGGTCTATGTCAACGGAATGAATAAAGTTGTGCGACTTGACGAGGCGGTCAGCGAGAGCTGGGCCCAGGTGGAAACCATGCTCCAGCGAAGGAATGACCTGATTCCAAACCTGGTCAATACGGTCAAGGGGTACGCGAGTCATGAGGAAGATCTCTTTATGGAGATCACCCGCCTGCGGAGCCAGTGGTCGGGTGCGGGCACGGTCGAGGAGAAGATAGAGAAGGCCCAGGCTATGGACTCCGCCCTCGGCAGGCTTATGGTGGTGGTGGAGAACTATCCGGAACTCCAGGCATCTGAGAACTTCCAAACCCTTCAGGCGCAGCTGGAGGGAACCGAGAACCGGATCGCCGTGGAACGCAGGCGCTATAACCAGGCCGTACGGGCTTTCAATACATACATAAGGGAGGTTCTCGGCAGCATCTTCGCCAAGCGCAAGGGACTGACCGACCCGCAGCCGTATTTCGAAGCCGAGCCGGAGAGCCATGAGGTGCCGGAAGTCAAATTCGACTAGGTTTTGGCAAGGGCTAGTTCACATTGGGCCGGATGATTTTTCGACGGCACCACCAAGGCATGCCTGTATCAGTCTAACGCGCTATTACCACCCTTCTCACATCCTCACCTATCGGGCTTAGGCACCTTATGAAGTATATGCCCGCGGCGGCCCTCTCTCCGGACGCGGTGGTCCCATTCCAGGCGACAGAATGGGCGCCGGCAGTGAACGCGCCATCCGCCAGGTTGCCGACCAGCCGCCCCTCGACATCAAAGACCTGGATGGTGGCGCGGGCTCCACGGGCAAGAACAAAGTCTATCCGCGTGCTCGAGTTAAAGGGATTGGGAGAAGGCGCGGCAAGCCGGACGCCCCCGTCGCAATCAGCCTCCGACCCGGCCGCGGAGATTCCCGACTCGTCGTCGACCGTCCGGAAATATAGATCCGCCGTTCCATTTCTCAGGTCGCTCCACACCACCGAGAGTCCCCCGGCGCTGCCGGCGGCCACCGTCGGAACCAATGAGTGGCCCGGGGCCACGGAGAGCCTTGCTCCCTCCTGGAACACCTGAGCCTCATAGCTGCTGTAGTAGATCTCGGTGTCCCTATGACGATGGTCGGACCACACGATATGGGCAATGCCCGAACCATCCACGGCGACCGATGGGGTCGTGGTCTCAATCATCGGCGGTGAAACCTGAATGCCTGGCTGCCAGGCCGCGCCGTCATGGTATGCATAGTAAATGGCGCCGTAAACACTGTCGCCGTCCTGCCAGACCACGTGAAGCGTGGTGTCACTTCCTGCCGCGACGCACGGGTTCCGGGAGAAACCGATATTTTCTGAAATACCTGTGCGCGCCGACCAGACGAGTCCATCCCAGGTCTTCATCACTATCTTCTCAAGCTCATTGGCATCATTGGCCGTCTGGCGCTCGTACACCATATAGAGAATACCATCCGGGCCAAAAGCAAGTGATGGATGGTAGGAATCCCGGGCCGCTGACGCATCAACATCGACGGGTACCGACCAGCCCAGGGCCGTTCGCTCCGAGAAGTGCACCGCCGATACCCGGTAGGCTCCTCCCAACCGGCGTTCCCAGGCGATATAGACCGCGGTATCCCCTGCGGCGATCGCCGGGCAATAATCGACCTCGTTGTCCGCGGTGACCCGTTCCTCAACCGACCAGCCTCCGGGCAAGTCCCAGTACTTGTAGTAGATCTCATGGTTGCCGTTGCGGCCGTCCACCCAGGCCACATGCAGATTGCCGTCCGGGCCCTCGGCGATGCAAGGCGTGGTGGCGAACCCGGACACATCATTCAGCTTCAAGGGAAGACTCCAGAGCCCGCCGGCCCTCTTCATGTAGTATATGTCATTGGTGCCGCCCTCGGTGTCGGACCATACCAGGTGAGTTTCGCCTGTGCTTCCGATTACCATGGACCGCGCTCCCGGCGAGCATAGAAGCGAACTTCCCTCCCCGCCGGTGATCTGCTCCTCGCTCTCCCAACCTGCCAGGAGGGTACTTCCGACCGTCACGGTCTCCCTCGCATAGCCTCCGATGGTGTCGGTATAGCTGGGGTAGGAGCTGGACGCTCCGGTCAGGGTCCCCTGCGCCTGGAAGGCGATACTGTAGTCCCCCTGACCTCCCGCGACAATATCCCAGGAGACCTGAGTGGTGTCTCCGGAGGCCATATCGGGAAGCGGCTGGGCCGGCGATCCGCCCGCAAGGCTCAGGCCCGCGGGCAGAGCGATCGTGGCTTCGCAGTCCGTGCAGCTATATTGCCCCTCGAAGCGAAGGGTGGGGCCTGGATAATAAACCTGGAGATCGACGCTGAAAGTGTCGCCGGTGGCGGGGCTTGCGGCGATCCCGGGCGTAAGCTCCCAGGGCGCGGCAACCATCGACCAGCGTCCGCTATAGACCCAGAGGTCATCGAGGAGCAGGGCGTCGCTCATCACCAGATCCGGGCCGCAAAGCGAACCCGAGTACCATGGATCATGCAGCACAAAAGCCGCGAGGCTGTCATCCCAACCCTTGACCACCCGGTAATGACCGGCGGTGTGCGTGGGGGCGTACCAGGTCAAGATGAACACGGGATACTGCTCATAGACCGTGTTCTTAAGCTTCTGGCCCGGATTGGCCAAGAAGCTTGCCTCCATGCAGGCATACCCGAGCTGCCGTTCGGCATAGCCAAGAAGTGCGGGGTTCTGAATGCACTCGCTCAGGCCGCTGAAGTGGGCGGCCCGTCTCATGTCGGTGCTATTCGTCCCGGAATTCACGACATCATTGGCGACATCCGCTATGTCATGCTGGTTCACCTCTTCACCCCAATAGTCCATCACCATCTGAAGCGATGCGGGGCCGCAGTACCAGCTTGTGATCTGAAAGTGATATGGAACGCCCGGGATATTGTATGCCGATGGCGTATCGCCGAGTATGGCGAAACCGGGCGAGCCTGAATCTTCAAGCAGCCCGTGGCCGTCGCCGTCAGGTTTGTACAGGGCCTCTTCAGGGGTGAGCGCCGTCCGGGCCGACCGGTCATATGAACCAAGGATATCCGCGTCTTCCAGCATCGCGTCAATCAGCCAGGTCTCGCCGCTGGAGTCCTCAAGATGCCAGTAGAGGTGCTTGTCGCAACCCTGGATGAGAATGGGATCGGCAGAGCCTCGATCGCCGGGTCTGCCTTCCATTCCGAGCCTCTGCAAGCGGGCACGCACCTTATCAATGGCCGACTCTGCCGGAACAACCGGGAACTCGCTGTGGGGATAGCTGAAGGAGCACCACTGCCACTTCTGGCCCGTCGGATCGACCCCCACCACTCCGATCAGCCTGCCTCCGGGATCGCGTACGGGCACCACACCATAGGAAGGCTCGAGAGTAACAGGATGATGCACTGTCAGGACATCCCCGACGACGGCATCCCCGAGCTCATCTTTCGGGAAAACGCTATCGCTTCCCACCCGCAAGATCTCGCCCAGCAGGTTCTCAGAGGCCTCGGCGGCTTTCCCTTGATCGATCCCGTATCCGAACCCGCTGGAAACAGAAATAAGCACGACGACTGTGAGCACGGTAGCTATTCGCAACTCTTCCTCCCTGTGGCGGTTGATGTGGCTGCTGATATTCTCCGGGCCGGGCTAGCCCGGTCAGCAGTTGGATTATACCACCGAAGGACCCGATCATCAAGGGTGCGAGACGGCCGGGGATCAGCCCCAGACCAGCCAGAGGAAGGCCGAGCCGGCCGCTGTGGCCGCGAGCGTGAAGGGAAGGCCGATCTTGACGAAGTCGATGAAAGAGGTCTTATGGCCGCACCGGGCAAGATAACCCACTGCCACGATATTGGCCGCGGCGCCTATAGGGGTGATGTTCCCGCCCAGGCAGCTTCCGATCAGGAGCCCGAAGGGGAAAAGGTAGAGCGATATCGACATCCTCTCCGCCAGTATTGTGCTCACGGGCAGCATGGCGGTGATGTAGGGCACATTGTCCACGAATGCGGACACGAGGACCGAGAACCAGACGATCAGGGTAAAACCGAGAAACACATTTGAGCCGATCAGAACCTGGGCCTCTTCGGCCATCATCTCTATCACTCCGGCCCTGGCCAGGACCCCGACAAAGACGAAGATGCCGATCAGGAACAGGGTGGTGTCCCAGTCTATCTGCCTGAGCGTTGCCCTTACATAGCTGATCCTGGAATCGCTTGAGAGCTTGCGCTCCCACAGCCTGGCTATCACGCCGAAAGCCATGCACACCGCGCCGGCCAGGAAAAGGAATTCCGGATCAAGAAGCGGTGAGAGCGCCAGCGCAACAATCATGCCCGAGAGGAGCAGAGTCGGGGTCCAGCTCTTGACGTCACAGGGTTCAGGCTCCTCGACGGGCTGGTTGTACTTCCTGAACATGAGCCAGAGCACCAGCATAGAGGCTACCGCGCCTATCTCGACCGCGAAGAAAATGCCGGGTTTGCCGTGCAGCCAGAAGAAGTCGTTGAAGTTAAGCTTCATGTGCGCGGCCAGAATCATGCTGGGAGGATCGCCTATCAGGGTCGCGGTACCCTGAAGATTGGATGACACCGCGATCGACATCAAGAAGGGCACAGGCGAGACCTTGAGCCTGTTGGCCATCTCGACGGCGATGGGGGCAAGAATCAAGACCGTGGCCACATTCTCCACGAAGGCCGAGAGAATCCCCGCCAGGCCGGCCACGAGAACGATCGCCACACCCACCGAGCCGGACCTTCGGACGATGACATTGGCTAGTTTCCGCGGGACAAGCGACACGGTGAAACTCTCGGCGACCAGGAAGGTCCCGATGAAAATGCCTATCACGTTCCAGTTGACATCACGAAAAGGATCGAGGAAGCCGTGCCAGAAGCGCTGACCGGCGAAAACGGCATTGAAGATTGCGAATAGGGCTACGCCGACCCAGATCACTCTGGCCCGCTTCTCCTTCTGGAAGGCCAGAATGACATAGACGAGAATGAAAACTGCGGATACGAAAACTACCGAGTTCAATACCGGGTCCTTTTCCTCATGCGCGTCCAGTGCTTAGTAACACAGGAAACACGGGGATGTCAAGGGGACTACAAAGGGGACAGACACCTATTTCCCTCGGAAATAGGTGTCTGTCCCCTTTTTCATCTGTCCACCTGATGACCTGCCTGGTTCTTGCCGTCCCACGCCTGGGGCGCCAAGTCAATTCGGCCGGGGCTCTCGAGACTCTCAAGGTTTTGACAAGAAATGACGAAAGAACTGAATAGCGACAATAGACAATTGATCAAACCAACAAAAAGTCCAACCACGGGAGTGGAAGAAATGAAAGTGCCGACCGACATGGAGACTACGCTTTTCGGAGATGTCTCGGGTGACCTGATGGTTGCCGAGCACAATCCCATCCTTGATGTGATAGCCGAACATATCGTAGTTCAGGATCTCGAAATGAATGTCGTGTGGGCGAACAAGGCCGCGGGAGATTCCGTGGGCGCCTCATCCGGTGACCTCGTCGGGCGGCACTGCTATGAAATCTGGCACGGGCGCGGCCTGGCCTGTGAAGGATGTCCCATTAGGACCGCCATGGATACGGGCGAGCCCCATGAGTGCGAAATGAAGAGTCCCGACGGCCGGGAGTGGTTCATCAAGGGCTATCCCATCAGGAACGGCCGGGGCGAGATCACCGGCTGTATTGAAATCACAATGGACATAACGAAGCACAAGCAGACCGAGATGGATCTCAAAGGGTCGGAAGACAACTTGAGGCAGATTGTGGACCTATCTCTCCAGGGCATCCTCATACTCCAGGACATGCACGTCGCTTTCGCCAACTCCGCCATGACCCATATGACGGGCTTCACACCGGATGACTTCCAGGCATTGAGGCCCGAAGACCTGCAGGCCCTTGTTCATCCCGATGACCGCGAGAAGGTCTGGGAGCGTTACCGCGCCAGGCTCGCGGGTGAGGATGTCCCCGGGGAATATGAGCTCCGGGCCTTCAGGAAGGACGGGTCGGTCTTATGGCTTAACATTCAATCCAGGCGGGTAGGCTACAGCGGCCGGCCGGCTATCCAGTGTGTCATTCTCGATGTCACGGAGCGCAAGCGGGCGGAACAGGCCAGGAAAGAAAGCGAAAACAAATACGGCAATCTCTTCGAGCATTGCAATGACGCGATCTTAATCCACGATCTCAGCGGCAATATTCTCGATGTGAACCGGAAAACTCTCCAGATGTTCGACTGCGCAAAGTCGGCAATTTGCGGGGTCAAGATCTACGACCTGCATCCGCCGGAGGATCTGGAGAAGGCGGCCTGGGCCTTTGAGACCATCGCCAGGGAGGGTTTCGTCAGCTTCGAGATCAGGTTCCTGAAGAAAAACGACGAGGTCTTCCCCGCGGAAGTTTCGGCCAGCACATTCGAGATTCAGGGCCAGAGGGTCATACAGGGTATCGTCCGCGACATAACCGAGCGCAAGAACTCCGAGAGGGCAATGCAGCTGTCGGAGGAACAGCACCGGTCCCTGGTGGAGAACATCAATGAGGTGATCTTCACGCTTGATACTCAGGGCAGGTTCACATACATAAGTCCCGTGATGGAGAGGGTCCTTGGCTACACCCCGTCCGAGATTGCCGGACGCCCCTTCAACTGCTTCGTTCATCCCGATGATGTTGCAGGCTTCCTGGTCAAGCTCGAGGAGAGCCTGAGCGGGGCTACTGAGACCCACGAGTTGAAGGTGCTCTCAAAGGACGGAAAAACCCATCATGTGCGGGTATCCAGCCGGCCGCTGTATCAGGATGACCGGCTGGCGGGGTTCACCGGCATCATGGCCGACGTGACCGAGACCAAACTGGCGGGCGCCGTCATCAGGGAAAAAGAGGAGATGTACGAGACGCTCGTGCGGACCACCACCGACGCTGTTACAGTCACCGATCTTCAGGGGACCATGACCGAGGTTTCACAACGGGCCGCGCAGCTATATGGCTACGAATCACCTGAGGAGCTGGTCGGCAAGAGCGCCTTCGAGCTCATTGCGCCCGAGGACCAGACCAAGGCGCTGGCGAACCTCAAACTGACCCTCAAGGAGGGTTTCATAAGGCTGGCGGAATACACATTCCTGCGCAAGGACGGAACCCGGTTTGTCGGTGAATTCGATTCCGCAGTGATAAACGACGCCGGTGGCTGCCCCAAGGGCTTCATCGCTACAACCAAGGACGTGACCGAGCGCAAACGGGCCGAAGAAGCCCTGAAGCGGAGTGAGCGACGGTTCCGTGACATAGCCGAGCATGCCTCGGAGTGGATCTGGGAAGTGGACGCCAATGGGATCTACACCTATTCGAGCCCCGTGGTCAAGCGGATCCTGGGATATGAGCCGGAGGAAATCCTGGGCAAGCACTTCTATGATCTCTTCCCTCCCGAAGAGCGGGAGCAGGCAATGGAAGCGGCCTTCGACATGTTTGCCACCAAGCAGCCATTCCGCGATCACCTGAACCGGAACATTCACAAGGACGGCCACGAGGTGGTGCTTTCCACGAGCGGGGTTCCCATTCTGGACGATGATGGCTCGCTCTTAGGTTACCGGGGCACCGATGCCGATGTAACCAGGGAATGCACTATGGAGAAGGACGGCGCGGAGGAAAAGTAGAGACCCTTCGTCACTTCCCGGCGCGGCCTGCTACCCGGCTTGAGAACGCGGGAGCGCTCCAGGGCGGAAAAGCTCTCACAGGGAGCCACCGCACACCATCCGACAGGAAGGCGCCCGGCATAAGCTACTATGCCGGGCACCTCGCCTGAATCTACTATTCGCTTGAAGGCCCGCTTGTTGAGGGAGCCCTTCCTTCAACTAATTATCCTACAGGTTCATCCCGAGAGATATACCGAAGGAGTTCTGGCTCATCCGAAGGTTGGCCTCGCCGCCTCCCATACCCTCCGGCGGGTTTCCGGAAATGATCGAGCTCTCGCCTTTGACCTCTCTCTCAAAGGCATGCATATAGCCTGCGGTAAGCTCCATCCCGGGCTTGAACTTCCAGGTCGCTCCAAGTGTGAGGTGGCTCTCCACCACGCCGGGTGCGAGGATATTGAACAGGGTCTCCGATGTCGGAATCGGCTGCTCGCCGTAGTTGTAACCACCGCGAAGGGTCCAGGTCTCATTGGGATCGAAGGCCACGCCCAGCTTGTAGACGGTCATGTCCTCCCAGCCGAAGCCCGCGCCGTTCTCGGTACCCAGCTGGTACATGCCCAGGTTGGGAAGCAGGGGATTGTTGATCGACTTGACCTGGCTGTACCAGATCTGTGCGATATCCAGCGCCAGCACCATACGCTCCGACGGGGTAAGTGTGAAACCACCGGTCAGCATCGGCGGGATGTCGAAGTCGCCCTTCTCAGCGAAGAGTCCGGCATAGTCATCGAATTCGCTCATATAGGCGCGGCTCTGGTAGGCAAGGCCCGCCGCGAGCATTGGGCTGAAGTGGCCCATCCATCCCACCGTCACGCCTGCGCCGAATGATGTCGAATTGTCATTGTCGGTCACCTTGCCTGGCGCGCTGGTCATCATCTCATTGTCGAAGTTCTGAAGACCGGTCGCCTTGAACCACTGGTAGACCACGTCGATGCCGACGCCGATCGCGTGGTTCTCATTTATCATGTAGGCAATGTTGGGCACGAAATAGAGCTGGTTCAGGTCCACGCCCGCATTGGTGCCTTCCGGGCCTGCGAACAGGGGTACCGGCGTCGTATAGCTGGTGTTCATTCCGCCCCGGCCGAAGACCGCGATGCCCAGCGCCATGCCCTCACCCACCATGCGGTTGTAACCCACCTCGGGAATGAAGAAATTGCTCTTGTCATTGGCGTCATAGGTGTTATCGACACCCGGGAAATCATTCCCGACGATCTCGCTGCCGCGGTCGGGGCTGAACCACTCCAGGCCGATATCGAACCTGTTCCCCACAAACGCCATTCCCGCGGGGTTGATCCCTGCGACAAGCGCGTCCTGGGGATAGGCGACACCCACCCCGGCCATTCCCTTCGCCTTCTG
>Ga0307423_1000510_pt1 | contig 26191 bp, 21 predicted proteins | sample SalMarWE160310MG_FD_202154 | JGI IMG/M metagenome (GOLD analysis project Ga0307423, IMG submission 202154) | Salt marsh sediment microbial communities from the Plum Island Ecosystem LTER, Massachusetts, United States - WE1603-10 | ecosystem: Environmental > Aquatic > Marine > Intertidal zone >... | reverse complement strand
CACCAGAAGCGGAACGGCGAGCGGGTTGCTCGCCATCTCACCGCAGACGGCCACGGGTATGCCCGCCCGCCTCGCCCCTCGCACCGTGCGATCGATCAGAGTCAGCACGGCCGGGTGAAACGGAGAGTACAGGTGGGCGACTCTCTCGTTGCCCCGGTCCACCGCCAGTGTGTACTGGGTGAGGTCATTGGTCCCGATGCTGAAGAAGTCGCACTCCCGCGCGAGGGATTCGCTGATCAGCGCCGCCGAGGGCACCTCGATCATCACGCCGACCGGGAGGTCGGGATCGAAGTCTACGCCGCGGCGGGTCAGCTCTTCCTTGGTCTCCTCCACCAGGACGCGCACCCTGAGAAGCTCCTCGACGGAGGAGATCATCGGGATCAGCAGGCGCACGTTCCTCCGGGCACTGGCCCGGAGAATCGCGCGCAGCTGGGCGCAGAAGCGCCCCTCGTCCGAGAGGGAGATGCGGATCGAGCGCCAGCCGAGCTGGGGGTTCTCCTCCGTCGCCACCACCAGGTCGGGGATCACCTTGTCTCCCCCCAGGTCGAGGGTGCGGATCGTGACCGGACGCGGTGCCATCGCCTCGGCCACGCCTTCGTAGAGCTGCTCCTGCTCGTCCTCGCTGGGGAATCCGCGGTGAGCCAGGGCGATCAGCTCGGTCCGGAACAGCCCGATGCCTTCGGCGCCGTGCCGCTCGCAGAGCCGCAGATCACTCAGCAGGCCGACGTTGGCGGTCAGGGCGACGCGGGTGCCGTCGCGCGTCTCCGCCGGCCGGTCGGAGAGCGCGTCGAGGTGCTCGACGGCGATCAGGTCACGGTGCTTGGACCGCTCGTACTCCCGGCGGACCTCCTCATCCGGCGAGAGGTAGATGAGACCGGTGTAGCCGTCGACGATCGCCTGCTCGCCCGGACGAGCCGCCTCGAGAATGCCGGTCGCACCCGTCACCGAGGGGATCTCCAGGGCGCGGGCGAAGATCGCGCCGTGCGAGGTGGGGCCGCCGTGCTCGGAAACCACCGCGGCGATCTTCTCGGTCTCGAGCAGCGCGAAGTGTGCCGGAAGCAGATGGGAGGCGACCACGATCGCCCCTTCGGTGAGCCGTATGTTGTGGATTCGCACGCCGAGCAGCTTCGCCATCACGCGCTGTCCGACGTCCACCACATCGATGCCGCGCTCCTGGAAGAAGGGATTCTCGATGCGCGCGAAGATGTCGCGGTAGGCGGCCAGTACCTCGCGGATCGCCAGGTGGCCGCTCCCGGTGCGCTCGACGCTCTCTTCCAGCTTGGCGACGAAGCCCTTGTCCTCGAGGATCTGGATGTGCATGTTGAAGACGGCGGCGAAATCGGGGCCGAAGCGCTCCCCGACCTCGTCCCTCACCTCGTGAAGCTCGCGCCGCGCCTCGGCGAGAGCATCGAGAAGGTCGTTCCGCTCCTGCTTCGCATCCGGATTCGGGGCGTAGTCGACGTTCTCCAGATCAACGGGGTCATCGAGAAAGTGGACCGGTCCGATGGCGATGCCCCGCGATGTGGGAATGCCCCGCACCTCGACGTTTCGCTCGGCGCGGGCCGGCCCCTTGGCCGCGACGAGGCCAATCCCGGCGCTGCCGAGCTGCGAGACGATCCACGCCCGCACCTCCTCGGGGCCGGACATCAGGGCGAGGAGCTGGGAGTTCATGACCAGCGGGGCGATCAGCCTGGCGCAGGTATCGAGCAGCTCCACGTCCCGCGGCTGGAACTCCCGGGGCTCGCTGGTCTGCACGACGAGCACCCCGATCGAAAAGTGACCCAGGGTGGTCGGGGTGCTGACGATCATCGGTGCCGCCATCAGCGAGGGGAACCGCTCCTCGCCGGTCTCGGGGAAGTAGCGATAATCGGGATGGGCTTGCGCGTCCACCACCGCCACGGGCTGGCCCCTCTGCGCCGCGTGACCGACCAGCCCTTCTCCAAAGGAGAGACGCACCCGCCCCACCGCGTTCTTGTCGAGACCGATGGTGGCTCGGAGCAGCAGGTGTTTGAGATCGGGCTCCGTCAGGTAGATCGAGCAGACGTCGGCGTCCAGGCGCTTGGCGACGAGATCGACGACGTTGTCCAGAGTCTCGTTGAGGTCGTGGGAGCGCGAGACGATTCCCGCGACGTCCGCAAGCAGCGTGTTTCGGTCCGGAATGGTACCCCCTTGGTGGGCAGACCACCGAAAGCACGACCTCACATGGTACCGGAAGTGAGACGAGAACGCGGCCCCCGCGGGGTACCGCCAACGGAGCGCGCGGACCGACCGTCTGGCGAGCCGGGTGGCGTGGTCTTCGTCCTGCGGGGGGGACTAGTGCGGCAGGAACGGATCGCGGTCGGGGGAGGCCGCGAACGTCGGCGGGAATACGTGGTCCTTGTCCTCGAAGCGCATCCCGAGAGCGAGAAGGATCTTGCGCTTCGTGTCCATGCGACAGTTCATTCCCTTCTCGACACTGTGGATGGTGCGAAGCGCGACCTTGGCCTTGCGAGCCAACTGCGCCTGGGTCATGAGCCGATTTTCGCGTAGCTCACGTACTCGATTCGGACGGTCTCCGGTGTTGCTCACGTCGCATTCCCTCAGTCGTCGCGCGGTTCGGCGCTCAGGCAACTGTCGGGCATTTCGGATGAACCGAGGATTTCTTTAGAAAAAATCGGAGCTTGGAGGATCGGTGGGGGATTAAAGGAACACTGTCCAGAAGATAAGGATTCCCAAGGGGATGCGGGCTCGGACGCATGTTCCCGACCCCTCTCTGAACCCAAACTTCACATCAAAGATGTGCAAGATCTTTTGGCCGCCATCCTCCCGAGGCCCCGCTTTAGCGATCGTCAAGCTCTCCCGGCTACCATCCTCGCCAGATTTCGCTTCAGCGATCGGAAAGCTCTCCCGGTCGACAGACGGAGGAGATCTTGCGGCGAGCGCTGGCCCTGATTCTGACCCTCCTGGTCCTGTTCGCCGCTGCGGTGTGGGCGGGGTTCTACCTGGCCGGCCGCGTCGCGCCGGAACGCCTCCGCATCGAGACCGAGCGGTATCTCTCCAAACTCCTGAACGCCTCGGTGCGGATCGAACGGACCCAGCTCTCTCTCCGCTGGGGTCTGAGCCTGGAGGCCAATGGGGTCGAGGTGAAGCCGGAACGGGGGGGAAGCTGGCTCTGGATCGAACGCGCCTCGGCCTATCTGGACCCGGTCGCCCTGTTGACGTACCGCTTCGGGTTCGACCGGCTCGCTCTGGAGGAAGCCACTCTCCACGTCGAGGGCGGCGTCCCTGCCGCGGGCCCGGACGGCGAGCGCGACCTGGGCGACCTCGTCGAGGCGCTCGACGAAGCGGCCCGCTCCTTGCTCCAGAGGTCGCTGCCCGTCCGCACCGTGGAGCTCCGGAGCGGAACAATCCTCTTCACCCACCCAGCCCTCGAGGGGCCCTCCGGCCTCCGCATCGAGGCGGTGAGCGGCCAGGTCCGCCGGGCGAGCTTCCGCCGCCGAAGCGAGCTTCGGATCCGGGGGCAACTGAGGAGTGCGGAAGCGGAAGCTGGCTGGATCCAGCTACGCGCGGAGGCCGATCGGACACTCCGCGCCAGGCTCAAGCTGGAGCAGATGGATCTCGCGATCCTGGCGCCCTACGCCTCTCACCTCGGTATCGCCTCGGAGCTGAGTGGATCGACGGAAGGCACGTTCAGCTGGCAGTTCCAGCCGGAGCGACCCCAGAGCCTGGTGATCCGGCTGGAAGGCAGCGGCGTTCATGTCTCGCTGCTCCGAAGCGGGGGAGAGAGTCCGTTCGACGTCGCACTGGAAAGCACCACCCTGGTCGCCCGGACCGAGCTCACCTCCAGCACCCTTCGCCTCCGGGAAGCGGAGATCTCGGACGGTCGGGTGACGCTTCGGGCGGAGGGAAGCCTGGCGCTCCCGATCTCGAGACGCTCGAATCTGCAACTGGCGCTCCAGCTGAAGGAGCTCCCCCTGCTGCGAATCCGCGAGGTGCTCGCCTACCTGCCCCCGGAGATCAGGGCACCGCTGGATCCCCTCAGCGAGCGACTGGAGGAGGGCCAGCTGCTGGATCTCCGCGCCGAAGCGCTTACCACGGTGGCGGGCCTGGGAGAACTCGTCGAGAGCCGCATGCTGGGTCGTCCGGGAGAGGTCACCGTGCGAGCGGAAGTCGCCGGCGCAGGGCTGCGAATCGGCGAGGACGACAGGCGTCTCGAGGCGCTGAGCGGCACTGCGATCTGGAGCGGCGATGTCCTGGAGCTCCGCGAGGTCCGCGGGCGACTCGGCGCGCGGACATTTCCACGGCTCGACGCCACCGTGCGCGGTCTCTCGCAGATCCGCTCCCCCGGCGAGGTCGAATGCATCCCTCCCCCCTCGGAGGTGTCCCTGCCGGGATTCGGGGGCCTGCGAGACTGGATCCGCTCGCAGCGCGGCCCACCGGGGGAGCCCACCTGGAAGCGGCTCACCGTCGATGCGGACTGGATCCTCCACCCCGCCCTGCTGTGCAGCGTGGAGCACGCATTCGGAGAGATCTTGCCCGCTCCAGACGGCTTCGACTTCGCCGTCCAGCACGGGGTGTGGGCGGGCGTCCCGATCCAGGGAGCGGGCTCCTACCGCCGTACCCCCGAGAAGAGCCTGCGGATCGAGATGAACGTGGGCCCTCCCTTCGAGTCCATGCAGCTCGAGCCGGGGGCGGACCCCTGGGCGAAGGGCCACTGGACGTACGAGCTCAACCGCCTCGGGCAGTGGCGGATGCGCGGCGCCTCGGGAAGCTTCCGGATCTCCGGGAGCACACTGCGACTGGAGAAGTCCACACTCCTGCTGGCGCCCCTCGGCGAGCTCGAGGGGAACCTGGAGGTCGCTCTCGGCAGTGACGAGGAGCTCCCCTACCGGCTCGAGATGCAGGTGCAGAAGATGGACCTGGTGGATCTCCAGGCGTCGGCCGGGCGCGAGGAGGAGCTTCTGAGCGGCCGGCTTCTGGGAGCGGGCGTCATCGACGGCCAGCTCCACCAGGGGCTCCCCTTCCTCGCCGATGCCGAGGGCGTACTCACCCTCCACGCCCGGGAGGGGAAGATCTACCAGAAGCTCCCGGTCTTCGTCGCCATCGCCGTTGCCAGCGACCGCTTCGACCCCTTCCGCTACCGGGAAAAGCTCCCCTACACGGCGATCGATTTCGTGGGCCGGCTCCAGGGAGGCCAGCTCCACTCGGAGTATCTCACCCTCGATGCGCCCTCGCTGGGAATGGTGGTCTCGGGTCAGGTCGGACTGATTCCGCCGCGCGACGTCGAGGCGGTGGTGGGCCTGTTCTTCTTCCCGACCCTGGATTCTCTCATCAACCGGGTTCCGGTGCTAAACAGAGTCATCCTCGGGCGGGACGAGAACCTGATGGGTGCCTACTTCGCGATGACCGGAAACTGGAAGCACCCGCACGCGCAGCTGATTCCGATGAAGTCCTTGGCCGAGGGCCCCGCGCACTTCATGCTCGAAGGGCCCGAATTCATCTGGAACGGAATCAGACGGCTGGAGTCCCTGCTCAACCCCTCGAGCGGCCCACCCGCGGCGGCCGAAGAGAGAGAGCCCGGCCCGTGACCAGGCTGGGGAGGACTCGGGACAAGATCTTGAGCCGCCGCGAGGCGGCCCGCGCCGTGCGAGCCGCGCAGCGACGCGGGGAGAGGGTGGTCTTCACCAGTGGCTGCTTCGATCTGCTCCACATCGGGCACCTGCGAAGCCTGGAGGAAGCCCGCAGCTACGGCGACCGGCTGGTGGTCGCGGTCAACAGCGACGCGTCGGTCCGGCGCATCAAGGGGCCGAGCCGGCCGGTCATCCCGATGCGCCAGCGAGCGGAGCTGCTGGCGGCACTCGAGTGCGTCGACTGGGTGACGAGCTTCGGGGGCGAGAATCCGCGAGCCACCATCGGCATCCTGGATCCAGACGTGTACGCGAAGGGCGGCGAGTGGCCGCTCGCTACCCTGCTGGAGCAGGACGCGCCCCCGGGGTGGAAGGGCGAGGTGAAGCGGCTGCGCCAGGTCCCCGGGGTCCGCACCACGGCGATCGTCGAGCGGATGCTCGAGAAACCGGAGCGCTAGCGGCGCGGCGCGAGCGAGGAGCTGCGCAGGAGCCGTCGGTGAACGAATTGCTAAAATCACGCCATGTCTGACTTTGAATTCCAGGAAATCTTCGAGTTCGGTCCCGACGAGACCGAGTACCGCAAACTCAGCAGCGATCACGTCTCCACCGCCCCGGTGGACGGACGCACGATCCTCAAGGTCGACGAGCAGGCCTTGACGTGGCTGGCCAACGAATGCATGCGGGACATCTCGCATTTGTTCCGCGGTAGTCACCTGGCCCAGCTCCGCGCGATCCTCGATGACACGGAGTCATCGGAGAACGATCGCTTCGTCGCACTGGAGCTGCTGAAGAACGCCAACGTCGCGGCGGCGGGGGTGCTGCCCACCTGCCAGGACACCGGCACCGCCATCGTGATGGCGAAGAAGGGCGCGAACGTCTTCACCGGGTGCAACGACGAGGCCGCAATCGCCCGCGGCATCCACAAGACCTACACGGAGGGCAACCTGCGCTACTCGCAGATGGCCCCCCTCAACATGTACGACGAGAAGAACACCGGCTGCAATCTCCCCGCCCAGATCGAGATCTACGCCACCGAAGGCGACGAGTACAAGTTCCTGTTCATGGCCAAGGGGGGCGGGTCGGCCAACAAGAGCTTCCTCTACCAGCAGACCCGGGCGCTCCTGAACCCGGAGTCGCTGCTCAAGTTCGTCGACGAGAAGATCCGCTCGCTGGGCACCGCGGCCTGCCCGCCCTATCACCTGGCCTTCGTGGTCGGCGGGCCGTCGGCGGAGTTCACACTCAAGACGGTGAAGCTCGCCAGCGCCCGCTACCTCGACTCGATTCCGACCACCGGCAACGAGGCGGGGCGCGCCTTCCGCGACCTGGAACTCGAGGACCAGATCCTGAAGCTCGCGCAGCAGACCGGGATCGGCGCCCAGTTCGGCGGCAAGCACTTCTGCCTCGACGTCCGGGTGATCCGCCTGTTCCGCCACGGCGCCTCCTGCCCGGTGGGCATCGGCGTCTCCTGCTCGGCGGATCGCCAGATCAAGGCCAAGATCAACCGGGAGGGCATCTTCGTCGAGAAGCTCGAGACGGATCCCGCCCGCTACCTGCCGGAGGTGGGCAACCAGGAGCTCGGAGGCGAGGTGGTCGAGATCGATCTCTCCATGCCGATGGACGAGATTCGCGCCATCCTCACCAAGTATCCCACCAAGACCCGGCTCTCCTTGACCGGCACCATGGTGGTCGCCCGGGACATCGCCCACGCCAAGATCAAGGAGCGCCTCGACGCCGGCGAGGAGATGCCCTCGTACATGAAGGACCACATCGTCTACTACGCGGGTCCGGCCAAGACGCCCGAGGGCTACGCATCGGGCTCCTTCGGACCCACGACCGCCGGTCGCATGGACTCCTACGTGGACCTCTTCCAGTCCCGCGGAGGCAGCCTGATCACCCTCGCCAAGGGGAACCGCTCCAAGCAGGTCACCGACGCCTGCAAGAAGTACGGCGGCTTCTACCTGGGCTCGATCGGAGGCCCCGCGGCGATCCTCGCCAAGAACTGCATCACCAAGGTCGAGGTGCTGGAGTACCCGGAGCTCGGCATGGAGGCGGTCTGGAAGATCGAGATCAAGAACTTCCCCGCCTTCATCATCGTCGACGACAAGGGCAACGACGTCTACGCCAACTTCTAAGCCCGGGGACGGTGTTGAATCTTCAACACCGTCCCCGTTCTAGAACGCCAGCTTCAGGCCGGCGGTCCTCCACTGCGTGCTGACCAGGCGGCCGGTCGCCGACAGCGTGATGTAGGCGGTGCGCAGATCCAGCCCTCCGAAACAGATGTTGGTGGTCATCAGATCCGGCATCGGCACGTGATCCACCGACGAGCCGTCCGGCGAGATGACCGTGATGCCGCCGTTGATGATGGTGGCGACGCAGACGTTGCCGTCCCCGTCGACGGCCATCGAGTCGAGGAGCTGGAGACCGGGGAGACCCGCCAGCAGGGTGCCCTGGTTCGGCGAGAGCGGGTTGGGCCGGATCCGACCGGGCCCCTCCAGATCCCAGTAGAAGACGCGACCCGTCTGGGTCTCCGCCACGTAGACGCGGCTCTGGTCGGGGGAGAGAGCGATGCCATTGGGAGTCTCGAGGGGGAAGACCATCTCGCGAATGCTCGAGCCATCGGGAAGCGCGTAGAAGATCCCGGTCCGATCGCGATCCCGCGGCCGGCTCTTGCCGAGATCGGTGAACCAGAAGCCGCCCTGGGAATCGAAGACGATGTCGTTGGGCCCCTTCAGCGGAATGCCGTCGCATTCGGTGTAGACGCTCTCGACCGCGCCGGTCGCGAGATCGACGCGCTGGATGCTGCCACCGGCGTAGTCGGCGGGCTGGTCGCCCGGCATCGGCATGCCGCCGAAATCGTGCCACTCGAAGCCGCCGTTGTTGCAGATGTAGACCTTGCCGTCGGGTCCGATGGCGGCGCCGTTGGGACCGCCGCCGGTCTCCGCCACGATCTCCTTGGCGCCGTCGGGTCGCACCCGGGTCAGGGTGCCGCGCTTGATCTCGACGACCAGGACGCTGCCGTCACTCAGGGCGACGGGGCCCTCGGGAAACTCGAGCCCGCTGGCGATCTCGCGAATCTCCGTCATGCGTCCTCCCTCGGCTCAGAGCTGGGAGAACTGCTTGGCGTAGTCGACGGTCAGCCAGTGCTCCGGGCGCATGCGAAAGCAGACGGTGTCGCCCCGCTCCGCGTCGGCACGCGTCGCCTCCACGTACTGGTCCCCCAGCTCCGGACCGAGATAGCGGTGGGCCATGGCACGGCCCACGCCCTCCATGTCCGTCGACTCCACCGAGACGATCGGTCCCTCGACGGTCACGTACTTGTAGGGGACGGCCTCCGTCTGGGCACAGAGACTGAAGCGCCCGGCCGCCTCCAGGAGCTTTCCCTTGCGGGAGCCGCGATCGGTGATGATCCAGAGCTCGCCGCCCGGCTGGTAGTCGTACCAGATGGGCACGGTCAGCGGCCCGCGTCCCGGCTCCTGGATGCTGATCACACCGACGTGGAGGTCCGCCAGAAAGGCCTCCCGTTCCTGCTTCGTCATTGCCAGCGACATCTCGTCTCCTTCTGAGGTCCCGGTTCAGGCCGCCTCGTTGTCGTCGTTGGGAAAGAGGTTGCGTAGACACTCGCTGAAGACCCGGCAGGCGTCGCTGGTGGTGAAGATTCCCACCAGCTTTCCGCGCTTCACCACCAGGGCGGAGCCGAGGTGGGATCTCGCCATCGCGATCAGTACGCGATCCAGCGGCTCGGTGAGCTCCACCACATAGGCACCGGCCACCTTTGCGTCCCGCACCACCCGGGCGCCGGACGCGAGCTCGATCTCGCGCTCCGAGATCACGCCCACCAGCTGCCCTTTCTCCATCACCGCAAGGTGGCGGATCGCCTGCGTCCTCATCGTCTTCCGAGCCGTCTCGATGGAGTCGTCGATCCCCACCGAGTGGGGAAAGGGCGTCATCACCGCCTTGATCGGGGGAATCCGCTCCATCTGCCTCGGATCCATGCGCGAGAGCTTACCCGAGGTGGCCCGGAAGCGGGGATCTTCCGTGGTATATTCGCCGGTCCTCGGGAGGAGCGCACCATGACGGAGTTCTGCAAGACCGAGCGAGACGGGCGGGTCCTCACCGTCACCTTCAACCGCCCGGAGGTGCGCAACGCGATCCACCCGCCGGCGGCCAGGGAGCTCGAGGGGGTCTTCGACCAGTTCGAGGCGGACCCGGAGCTCTGGGTCGCCATCCTGACCGGCGCCGGCGACCAGGCCTTCAGCGCCGGGAACGACCTCAAGTACGTGGCCAGCGGCGGCGAGATGAACTGGCCGAAGACGGGCTTCGGCGGTGTGACCCTCCGCTTCGATTCGGTCAAGCCGATGATCGCCGCGGTGAACGGCGTGGCCCTGGGTGGCGGCTTCGAGATCGCCCTGGCCTGCGATCTGATCATCGCGTCGGACCGCGCCAGCTTCGGCCTCCCCGAGCCGCTGGTGGGACAGGCCGCGTTGGCCGGCGGCATCCATCGCCTGGCCCGGCAGATCGGCCTGAAGCGGGCGATGGGAATGCTCCTCACCGGGCGCCGGGTCGATGCGATGGAGGGGCGGGAGCTCGGCTTCGTCAACGAAGTGGTGGAGGCGGGCCAGCTCCTCGACGCGGCCCACCGCTGGGCCGACCAGATCCTCGAGTGCGCGCCGCTCTCGGTGCGGGGCACCAAGCAGGCCGCGCTCAAGGGCTTCGACGCCCCGAGCCTGGAGGAGGCGGTGAAGGGTCGTTACGACCAGCTCCACGCCATGCTGAAGAGCGAGGACTACATGGAAGGGGCGCGGGCCTTCACCGAGAAGCGCCAGCCCAACTGGAAGGGGCGCTGAGCACCCTGCCCCCCAGCAGAGGACGGTCGCTCCCCGGGGACCCTCAACCCCCGACCAGCTCCTCCAGCTCGGCGAGGTCCGCGACCGTCCAGTCGGGACTCGGACCGTCCCAATCGCGGAGCTTCGCCTCGGGATCGCGGACCCGGCGGGTGATCCAGACGGTGCGGATTCCCAGCGGCGCGGCGCCGCCTACGTCGTCTCGGAGATCGTCTCCCACGTGGAGCGCCTCCTCCGCTGCGACGCCGAGCGCGTCCAGCGTCGCCAGGAAGATCTCCGGCCGCGGCTTGCGGAGGCCCAGGTCGTCGGAGATCACCACGGCATCCAGATAGGAGCGGAGGCCCGCCTCCTCGATCACGCGGAGTGCGGTCCCCGTGTGGCTGAAGTTCGAGCAGATCCCGAGCTTCGCGCCGCGGCCGAGCCGATCCAGGACCTCCCGGTGGTGGGGGAGAACGATCACGCACTCGAAGATCCCGCTCATGTGGACCCTGGTGAGGATCTCCGGAAGCTCCGGGTCCTCGAGGCCCAGGAGCCGCACCACCCGCTCGAAGCGCTCCAGGGTGGGGAACTCGCGGCCCTCCTTGTAGCGGGGCCTCCCCTCGCTGCGGTCCACTTCGGCGACGGCTTCCATGAAGGTCTGGAAATCCACCTCGGCGCGCTCCCGGAGGGCCTCGTGCAGGCGCACCACGAAGCTGTGGACCTGCCTTCCGGCCACCTCGGTGGTATCCGATGCATCGAAGTTCAGGTCTACCAGAGTGTCGAAGAGATCGAATACCATGGCCCGGATCGGCATGGCGCCAGCTTAGCGGCCGCAAGGGGAGATCCACATGAGCCAGTCCCTCGCAGAGGTCACCACCACGCTGACGGCACCGGGGGCTCCCTTCGAGATCGAGGAGGTCGAGATCCGCGGCGTCGCCACCCGGACCTGGAAGAACGCCCCGCCCTCGCTGCGGAGCGTCCTGGAGGGGAGCCGTCTCCACGGCGAAAAGATCTTCCTGGTCTACGAGGACGAGCGGATCAGCTTCGCCGAGCACTGGAGCGCCGCTGCCCGCCTGGCGCGTACCCTCGCTCTGGAGTGGGGCGTCTCCAAGGGAGACCGCATCGCCATCGCCATGCGAAACCTCCCCGAGTGGTCGATCGCCTTCTGGGCCGCCACCGCTGCCGGCGCGGTGGCGGTGCCCTTGAACGCCTGGTGGAAGGGAGAGGAGCTCGAGTACGGACTCTCGGACTCGGGCGCGGAGATTCTCTTCTGTGATGCGGAGCGCGCCCATCGCCTGGCGCCCCACTTCGCGACTCTGGATCTCCGCAAGATCGTGGTGGCGCGAGACCAGGCCCCGCCGGTGGCCGGCCAGCTCCGCTTCGAGGAGGTGCTCGCCGCGGCGCCCGAGAAGGCCGAGCTCCCCGAGCTGTCGCTCGAGCCCGAGGACGAAGCCACCATCTTCTACACCTCGGGAACCACCGGAAGACCCAAAGGCGCCCTCGGCACCCACCGCAACATCTGCACCAACCTGATGAGCCTGGCCTTCGTGCAGCTCCGCGCCGCGCTGCGCAGCGGGAAGCAGCGCGCGGCCGACGCGGAACGCCCCCAGACCGCCCAGCTGATCTCGGTACCCTTCTTCCACGCCACCGGATGTCACTCGATCCTGTGTGGAGCTGCCAGCTTCGGACTGAAGCTGGTGATGATGTACAAGTGGGACCCCGAGCGGGCCCTGGAGCTGATCGAGCGGGAGCGCGTCACCAGCTTCGGCGGCGTCCCCTCGATGGTGTGGCAGGTGATCGAGGCGGCGAGCTTCCGCAAGCGCGACCTCTCCAGTGTCGAGGGTGTGGCCTACGGCGGCGCCCCCGCCGCGCCGGAGCTGGTGCGCCGCATCAAGCAGGAGTTTCCCGGGGGCTCGGCCAGCAACGGCTACGGCCTCACCGAGACCTCGTCCGTCACCACCATGAACACCGGTGAGGACTACGTGGAGCGGCCCGAGAGCGTGGGCCCGCCGGTGCCAGTCTGCGAGGTCAAGGTCGTGGACGAGGAGGGAAAGACGTTGGCGGCCGGCAAGATCGGCGAGCTCTGGATCAAGGGGCCGAACGTGGTCAAGGGCTACTGGAACAAGCCGGAGGCCACCACCCAGAGCTTCAGCGAGGGCTGGCTCCGCTCCGGCGACCTGGCGCGCCTCGACGAAGACGGCTTCGTCTACATCGTCGACCGCACCAAGGACATGCTGATTCGCGGCGGAGAGAACATCTACTGCGTGGAGGTGGAGTCGGTCCTCTACGACCACCCGGACGTGATGGACGCGGCGGTGATCGGCCTGCCCCACCGGGTGCTGGGAGAGGAGGTGGGCGCCGTCGTCCAGGTGACCCCCGACTCGACCGTCACCGAGCAGGATCTCAAGGATCACGTCGCGGCGCGCGCGGCCGCCTTCAAGGTGCCCGTGCGCATCGAGATCCGCCGCGACCCGCTGCCCCGAAACGCCAACGGCAAGCTCCTCAAGTCGCAGCTCAAGCGGGAGATGACCGTGGAGTAGAGGGGCCGCCAGCTGATCCCAGAGCGCCTGCGACGTGACCTCGAGGCCCTCGCGACGCATCTGCTTCACCTGGCGCGCCAGCGGCAGGCGGCTGTGATTCCGCGAAAATCGGGTTTCCGGGAGGTACAGGCGCTAGAGCGCCTGGTCGCCCTGCTCGCCGGTACGGATGCGCACCGCGTTCTCGACTGCCTGGACCATGATCTTGCCGTCGCCGATCTTCCCGGTCTTGGCGGCGCTGATGACGGCTTCGATGGTGGCCGCGCACTGGTCGTCGCTCACGACGATCTCGACCTTGGTCTTTGGCTGGAAGTCCACCACGTACTCGGCTCCGCGGTAGACCTCGGTATGCCCGCGCTGACGACCGAACCCCTTGCACTCGGTCACCGTCATGCCCTGGATGCCGATGGCCCCCAGCGCGTCGCGGACCTCGTCCAGCTTGAACGGCTTGATAATGGCAATGATGAGCTTCATCAACGACCCGTCTCGAGGTTATAGCCCACCTCGTTATGAAGCGAGAGGTCCAGCCCGCGCGACTCGCCTTCCTCATCGATCCGCAGGCCGACCGAGAGGTCGACCAGCTTCAGGATGACGAAGGTGGCGGCGGCGGTGTAGGCGACAGTGATGATCGCAGCCAGCAGCTGCACGCCGACCTGCCTGCCGACCGCCAGGTCACCCTCCAGGCCGCCGAAGACACCGGCGGCGAACACGCCGGCGAGCACGGTGCCGACGAAGCCGCCCACGCCGTGGACGCCAAAGACGTCGAGGGAATCATCGTAGCCGAGCGCCCGCTTCGCGGTGGTGGAGGCCAGGTAGCAGAGGAAGCCCGAGGCCAGCCCGATCGAGAAGCCGCCGATCGGTCCGACGAAGCCGGAGGCCGGCGTGACCGCCGCCAGCCCGGCGATCGCCCCTGTCGCGAGGCCCAGCATGCTTGGCTTGCCGTTCACCACCCACTCGATCGACATCCATGTGAACGCCGCCGTGGCCGCCGAGATCTGCGTGACCGTGATGGCCATCGCCGCGTTGCCGTTCGCGGCCAGCGCGCTGCCGCCGTTGAAGCCGTACCAGCCGACCCAGAGCATGCCCGTGCCGATGACACACATGGTCATGTTGTGGGGAGGCATGGGCGTGGTCGGGAAGCCGCGGCGCGGGCCGATCACGATGCACGCGATCAGGGCCGACACGCCGGCGGTGATGTGGACGACGATTCCGCCCGCGAAGTCGAAGACCCCCATGTCGGCGAAGAAGCTACCGCCGCCGCCCCAAGTCATGTGACAGATGGGCGCGTACACCACGAGCAGCCAGACGGCCGAGAAGACCAGCGTCGCCGAGAATTTCATGCGCTCCGCGAAGGTGCCCACGATGAGGGCGGGCGTGATGATCGCGAAGGTCATCTGGAAGACGAAGAAGAGAATCTCCGGAATCGAGCCCGACGGCGTGTCTGGCGTGACGCCCCGCATGAAGAGCCTCGACAGCCCGCCAATGAAGGAACTCAAGCTGGTGACGCCCTCCTGCATCCCGGTGCCGTCGAACGCCAGGCTGTACCCGCACACCAGCCACAGGAGTGTGACGAGAGAAGCCAGCGCGAAGCACTGCATCAGCACCGAGAGAACGTTCTTGGTGCGCACCAGGCCGCCGTAGAAGAGAGCGAGGCCCGGCAAGGTCATGAACAGGACCAGGGCCGTTGAGGTCAGGACCCATGCGGTGTCTCCGCTGTCGAAGGCATCCTCGGCACGCGCCACCGCCGGCCACGCCAGGGCGGCGAAGCAGGCCAACAGGGGGACCCCATCCCTGGCGAGAGTCCGGATTCGCGGGCGCGTCATGGTCTTCTCCTTCCGCCGCGGCAACGCCGGCTGCCACGGACCGAGCGCAGGTCGCCTGATCTGCAAGCAAGAGTGGTGCCGTTCCCGGCACACCCCGCGAGACCCCGGGGATCCAGCTACTTTCGCAATGGGGTCTTCTGCTCGCTGCAATGCGCCTGTGCCGAAACGTGCACACCGTGCCCGAGGATTGAGCAGGCCGTGCCCAGAGCGTAGGCACAGGCCTATCGCTTCTTTCGACACATCAGCCGATGACCGACGGCTCGACATGGGAGCTGGGAAGGGCGATTGCTATGAGCCTTCGTCCCGGGTTCGAGTCGCGTCGCATCCATCGCCACCACTCCGATTCCCGACCTTCTCTCGGCGGCCTTGCGCTCCGCGCATCGCTCGAGCCTCGCGACGGGCGCCATTGGACGACGGCGTCGCTGGCTGCCAGCGGAAGGAAGCAACGGCCTGAGAACCGTGGGCTGCGTCTTGTTCCCGTATCTACCTTGGCCGCAAGGCCTCCCACAGGAACGAGTCATCGGGACGGACAGGCCGCCAGGCCTGCCCGGCGCCGCCGAATCCGCTGTCGGCGGACGGGCGCTTGGCATAGAATCGCCCCCGGAGAGCCAATCGATGAAAGCCTTGAAGATCGCCGCGCTCGTGGTCCTGGTCTACGTGGGAATCGTCGTCGCGTTCGAGTCATTGATCGGGTATTTCCAGCCCGCGGCCGGATCGACCCTCGTCATCACCACCTTCGAAGGAAACGGAGCCCCACACGACCGGGTCGTGTCCCGCCTCGAGAGCGATGGCCAGCTCTACGTCGCGGCCAACCACTGGCCCCGGGCCTGGTACCACCGCGCGTTGGAGAACCCGGACGTGCAGGTCACGCTGGATGGCGAGAAGCGCGACTATCGGGCCGTCCCCGTAACGGGCGCGGAGCACGATCGCGTCGACGGCGACAACAGCCTCGGTGTGGTCTTCCGGATCCTGACCGGCTTCCCGCCGAGGTACTTCCTCCGGCTGGATCCCCGCTAGACGGCGGTAGCGCAGCTCCGCCGCGGTGAGCTCGCGTTGAACGGCGGGGGTCCAGGTGGTAAATGCAGGATTTCTTGCAGAGTTCTGGCCCTTCTTCCTTGGCCTGGTCGTGCTCCTCATCCTCGGTGTCGTGCAATTTTCTCGCCTGTTGTGGCTTGGACTGTTCCAGTAGCAGGGTGCCGCACGGGCCGCTGGAGCTCTTCCCGCAGGTACTTACGATTTGTGAGCAAGCGGTAGAGTCCGACACGCGGCCGAACGATATAGCCCTTCCTGGCGTCGTTTCTCGGCCAGTTCGCTAATGTGGCTGTCCTCGCGCAGAGCCAGTCCCAGTTTGTCCTGGATCAGGGTCTTCAGGTAGTCGATGTGGGGGCAGGGCAAGCCGTGAAAATTGTCTTTGGTGATGCACGAGGCCAAGTGCACCACGATGCGGTCTTTGGCGATCCCCTCCTTCTTCTTGATGGCTCTGATCAGATCGCTCAATTTGCGCAGTACCGCCCGTCCGCAACAGCCGCCGCAGGTAAGATATGACTCCGGCCGGTGAGCGGTCAGCCGGCAGGCGGCATCAAGAAGGAGACACGATACGAGGGATCTAACCGCCATGCTTCGCAAGATCGAGGAGGAACTCGATGATGGCTCTTATCGGCCCGGGCCATGGGACAAGTTCCTGAGAGTCGCGAGACGGCAGCCGAAAGCCACCCGCCTCGCACTCGCGCCGGACGTGACCCGGGTTAGCGATAAGCTACATCAGCGGAGACATCCTGCGAGATACTCTTTCAGGGCCGGACTGGTATTTGAGGCGGTCGGCACCGCTGCCGGCGTAGGACTCCTCGAGTTGGGTCTGGGTCGAGCACACACTGGCCTGGTCATCATCTCCGCGGTCATTCTCACGATCACGCTTCAGCCCTCCATCAAGATCGCCATGGGATGTCTGGTGGGTGTCCGGTACTCCCATTTCTTCTTCTTCGGCGTCGAGCCCCGATTCAAGATGCGCTACGGCACGTATCTGAGTGCGGAGCCTTGGCGCCGAGTGCTCCTCCACTTGTCTGGTACAGTTGGCTCCCCCCTCGCTTTCTGGTGGGTCGCTCTCCGTGCGGAAGAAACCCTCCCCCGCGCCTCTGCCATCTGCTGGGCCTTCTTTCTCCTTTTTGTCGCCATTCAAGTCATGGCGTTCGTGCTTGGGATCGCAGGCGTAAGGCGTCTGGGGCCTCTCGGAGCTGTCCGTCATACAAGCGGGGGTGCTGCGGCCTACGAACTCCGACAGGAAGGCCGTTCTTGAGGAAAGGTGCGCCGCCCCGGTGGGCGGGACCCGGGCCGCGCATCGCCCCGGGTTGCTGTCACGTTGCTGTCAGAGGCGGCGGGCCCGGGGGAGCCAGGTCTGGATGGATCGTCGAGGACTGCCGCCGGGGGAGTCCCCAATTGCGGGCACACTACTCACGCCTTGGCCGCTGCTCAACGGCTCCGGCGGAGAACCCTGTGCCCACGCCGCCGCCCGGCCGGGGCATCCCACGCATTGAGGGAGGGGCTCGTTGAGTGACCGTGATTTCGCGAGAATCGGGTTCTCGGGAGGCAGTGGAATCGCATCATGAAGATCGTCTTGATAGGCGCGGGGAGTTCGAGTTTCGGCCGTGGCCAGATCGCGGACATAGTCCAGGCCGAGGAGTTCCGCGGCAGGGGAGTGACCTTGACACTGGTCGACCTCAACGAGCCGAACCTGCAGGCCATGGAAGGCCTGGCCAGGCGCATGGTGGAGCATGTCGGTGCCGACATCGTGATCGACAGCACTACCGACCGATGCGAGGCTCTGCCCGGCGCCGACTATGCCATCACGGCTGTTGCTCGCCATCGGATGGAACTATGGGAACAGGATTTCCGTGTTCCGCTCTGCTACGGGTTCCGTCAATGTCTGGGCGAGAACGGCGGCCCGGGGGCGCTGTTTCATGCCCTGCGCAGCTTCGAACTGATCATGCCCATCTGTGCCGATATGGAACGCCTGTGCCCAGACGCGCTGCTGCTCAACTTCACCAACCCGGAAGCGCGCGTGCTCCATGCGGTCTCGCACCTGACCACGGTCAAGGCGGCCGGGATTTGCCACGGGGTGAGCATGGGAATCGACTATATCGCCAAGCTGCTCAACCGTCCGGCAGACAGCCTCGAAGTGACCGCCGCGGGGGTCAACCATTTCTATGCCGTGGTGAAGGTGATCGACAAGGAGAACGGCAAAGACGTCCTGAGCGACTGTAAGAAACGCGTGTTGAGCGATGGCGCGGCTGGGTGGCACAGGCTGTTCAAGAAAGTGCTCGAGGTGTTCGATGTCTTCACGTTCCCATCCGACGACCACATCGGCGAGTATCTGTCATTCGGCGCCGAGTACTGGGGCCTCAAGTGGATCTACGGTCAAGAGCATCGCAAGGTGGGTGGGCCGACCGACCTATCTGCATGGATGGTCACACCCGACGAGATCCAAGCCTATGCGGACGGCAGAAAGCCAATCGACGACAGGGTACTGTGTCCAAGTGGCGAGCATGCCGTGCCAATAGTCGCGGATATCGAGCTCGACCGCAGCAGGCGCCGCCCGTCGGTGAACGTGCTGAACACGGAGGGGTTCATCGAAAACGTTCCTCGCACCGGTGCGGTGGAGATCCCGGCCGTTGTCGATGCGCAGGGCATTCACCCTGAGCACGTAGGCAGCATACCCGAGCCTTTCGCCTCGTTCCTTCGCACCCAATACGCGATCCACGACACACTGACCGAAGCCTACCGCACGCGCTCGAAGAAACTGCTGCTGCAGGCGCTGCTGCTCGACCCGGTGGTGAACTCGATCGATGGGGCGGAGCGACTGCTCGACGATATGCTGGAGCTACAGGGCGAATACTTGCCGGACTTCGGCTAGGAGAGTGACCCAAGACTAATTTCGCAGTTCACGGATGTCTCTATTTCGTCGCCCGAGCCGCGGGTTCTCGGACCGAAATACGGCAATCCGTAAGGTCGGTTTCGAGTCTTGGGTCAGGCTCCTAGGCTACGCCTCGTCTCGGGGATACCGCTCGATAAGTGGGGGTGATCCGGTGAGAATCGAGCTTTCGGAAGGCACCGCCACCCTCAATCCTCTTCAGACAGCCCTGGATAAAGCCTCTCCGCACAATCGGGACAGAGACCGTGGCTGAACTCTGCTTCCGAATGCTCACCGATGTATTGTTCGAGACGTCTCCAGCGGTTTTGATCGTCCCTGATCTTCTTGCAGGACGCACATATCGGCAACAATCCACTCAACAGCTTGACCTTCTTCAAGGCATCTTGGAGGCCTGCAATCGTTTCCTCCAATCTCCGCAGCAGCGGATTCGTGATTCGAAGGAAGAATGCTGCCCCCGCTACGATCGCAAAGATTGCGGTCAGTCCACTCAACAATCCGGCCCTCACGAAGGGCGCTCGAATCTCTTCGAGGTCGATCTTCGCCACGATTCCCAAGTTCAGCTCCTGGACCGGTTCGTATGCAGCCAGCACGGTTTCTCCCCGGTAATCCAAGCCGATCATGGTTCCGGAGTGGCCGGAAAGCGCCATCCGCATCGGCTCTGCCAACCCTGAGTCGAAAGGCAAGGGTTTCGGAGTCCGAAGGTGGGAATGACGATGGCTCAATAGAAAGACGATATCGTCACCGTCCCTTCTCGAAAGCGTAAACTCTCCAGTCTTCCCAAAGTCTCGATAGTGACTGTGAGCGTCCACGATTTGACTCAGCGTTGCTGCTCGTGGCCCCCCTGGGTAATCCATGCGGTATTTGGCGTCGAATCGCGCGACTGCCTCGATCAAACGCGCTTGACTCTTGGCGGTCTCCACGAGGCGCGCTCTTTCTTCAGCGAGAGTCGCTCGAAGCAACATGCTGAAGGATGCGGCGGCGACCATCAGAACCACGAAGGCCATGATGGCGATCAGCAGGAGAACTCGATTGCGCGGGGTCATGATCGGATTTCCATGAGCTTCTCAATTCGTCTGGTGGAATCGTTGCTGCCCGACCCTGAGCACGGGCCGAGGCCGCAGCTTGGAATTCAGTCGCTTGTAGCTCCTGCCGTGCTCTTGGAGAGGCTCCAGCGGAGTCGAGTCTGAGGCTCACCGCTCGCAAGGACGGCCGATTCCAACGGAAACGAGATGGCCCGAACGAGACTCACACCTTGACCAGCCCTCGCTGGCTTCCTTGACGAGCCGTGCGCTCTCAGTATACATCCGCGACATTTCACGGAAACATCAAGAGCCAGCCCCCGCCGGCACCCGTTCTTTGCCAGAACACCCGCCTCTCCGCGCACGGGCGCCGAGTGGGGGGCTGCCTGAGGCGCCATGACCCCATCCTCTCAGGGAATGGAGCCTCCGGCAAACCTGGGGCGGTTCAGACACTGGACGGATGCGCGGAAATTGCGGACCAGGAGCGTATCGACCAAGCACACGAAACGCCGGGAGGCGACGATGACGCGGGACGATGAACAGGGTATCGGCTTCTGGGGGGCCACCTCCATCGGGGTGGGCGGCATGGTGGGCGGCGGCATCTTCGCGGTCCTCGGTCTATCCGTGAGGCTGACGCGCGGCGGAGCGCCCCTGGCCTTCGCCATGGCCGGCGTCGTGGCGCTGGTCACAGCCTACTCCTACGTGCGGCTGTCGGTCACCTACCCCAGCCAGGGCGGCACCGTGGCCTACCTCGACCGTGCCTTCGGGCCGGGCCTCGTTACCGGAACATTCAACATCTTGCTGTGGCTGAGCTACATCGTCATGCTGTCGCTGTACGCCTTCGCCTTCGGCAGCTACGGCGCGACGTTCTTTCCGGACGAGGCGAGAGAAACCGCCAGGCACTTCCTGATCACCGGCAGCGTCGTCGTCCTGACCGGTCTCAACTTGCTCAGCGCGCGCATCGTCGGCGAGGCCGAGGACTTCATCGTGGTGATCAAGTTGGCGATCCTGCTGCTCTTCGTGGGCGTCGGGATCTGGGGTGTCGACTGGCCGAGCCTGGCACCCGCAGCCTGGGCGCCTGCGCCCCTGCTGGTGGCCGGTGGGATGATCATCTTCCTCGCGTACGAGGGATTCGAGCTCATCGCCAACACGGCGCAGGACGTGCGAGACCCCAACCAGACGCTGCCGCGCGCGTTCTTCACGGCCGTGATCTTCGTGATCGCGCTCTACGTCCTGGTCGCCACGGTCACGGTCGGCAGCTTGCCGGTGGACCGGATCGTCGAGGCCGAGGACTACGCCCTGGCCGAGGCGGCGCGGCCGTTTCTGGGCCAGACGGGATTCATGTTGATTGGCATCGCGGCCCTGCTGTCGACCGCGTCGGCGATCAATGCCACCGTCTACGGCGCCGCGCGGCTCAGCTACATGATCGCCCGCGACGGCGAGTTGCCCGCCTGGCTTGAGCGCAAGATCTGGAACCGGCCCGCCGAGGGGTTGCTGATCACTGCGGTGGCCACGCTGCTCATCGCCAACCTGAGCAACATCTCCAGCCTGTCGACGATGGGCAGCGCGGGCTTTCTGTTGATCTTCGCCGCAGTCAACGCGGCCAACGCCCATCGTGCCGAAGAGACCCAGAGCCGGTGCTGGATCTCCGTCGCGGGCGTCGTCCTGTGCCTGGGGGCGCTGGCCAGCCTGATCTGGCAAGCGGCGCGCAGCCAGCCCGGCCACCTGTGGTTCCTGGCCGGAATGGTGACTGCCAGCTTCCTGATCGAGGCCAGCTTCCGCCTCCTGACCGACCGGCGGATCCGGGTGGCGCAACGGCGCTGAATGCCGTGCCACACCGCGCCCACCGGCTTCCGCCGCCTGGCCGGGGATGCGCCTCGATAAGTGGGAGTGATTTCGCGAGAATCGAGTTTTCGGGAGAGAAAGACGGAATGAGTTTACCTGGACGGCCGCCGATACCCAACGCCTGCGACCGCTCCTCCCCCTTACCCGGGCCCGGGCCAGCGAGGTAGAGTTCAAGGCGTCCGCGAAGCGGGCGAGATGTGCTTCCGACATGCAGGACCGGGAACCCCCGCAGGCTCCCGGCCAGGAGCCGCAGCCATACATGGAGGATCAGCCCTCGTCAGTAGAAGTCCGGCAGCCGGGGCCCCCGCTTCATGCCCCCCAGCAGCCCCCGCCCGACGCAACTCGAGAGCGCGCTCCCCTGCACCGACGTCGCAGCGTAGTCCTCCCGCTCCTTCTGCTGGTGGCGATCGCCGGCGCGGGCGCCGCCTACTGGTACGTCGAGCTCTGGGGCGTGATCTCGACGGACGACGCCTACGTCGACGGCGACCGCGTCTCGGTCAGCGCCAAGATGCTGGGGCGGATCGTCGAGCTTGGAGCGGACGAAGGCGACACCGTGCAGGAGAGCGAGTTGCTGGTTCGGCTGGACGACGCGGACCTGCGCGCCCAGGCGGCGCAGGCCCGTGCAAGCCTCGCGCTCGCGCAGGAGAACGTGCCGGTGTCCGCGGTCGAGATGCAGCGGGCGCGTTCCGACTTCGACCGCGCGGCCGCCCAGTTCAGGGGCAGGGTGATCTCCCAGGAGCAGTATGATCACGCCAAGACGGCTCTCGACGTGGCGGATGCACGCCAGCGGATCGCGCTGGCGCAGGTGCAGACGGCGCGGGCGCAGCTGCAGGTCGTCGAGACCGACCTCACGAACACGCGGATCACCGCGCCCCTCACGGGGGTCGTGGCGCGGCGCTGGGTGATGCCGGGTGACGTGGTGCAGCCGGGGCAGCCGATCCTCGTGATCTACGACCTCGCCAACCTCTGGATCACCGCGAACTTCGAGGAGACCAAGATCGGCCGCATTCACGCTGGCGACCGCGTGACGATTTCGGTAGACGCCTACCCCGGCCGCGAACTCACGGGCACCGTGCAGTGGATCGGCGCGGCGGCCGCGTCGCAGTTCTCCTTGATCCCGCCGAACAACGCATCGGGAAATTTCACCAAAGTCACCCAGCGGGTCCCCGTTCGGATCGCGATCAATCGTCCGGAGCCGGGGAAGGATGATCCGGTGATGCTCCTGCCGGGGCTGTCGGTGGAGGTACGCATCAGGGTGCGAGGGCAGTAGATGCCGCGCCCCTGGTTCGCTGCCCGGCAGCGCCTCGTGGAGCAGGTCCCCTGGCTGAACCCCCGTCACACGGCTTACCGCTGGCTGGTCCTCGCCTCCGTGATGATCGGCACCTTCATGGCTGTGCTCGACTCCACGATCGTCAACGTGGCGCTGCCGAAGATGATGACGGCCTTCGGGGTGTCGGTCGATCGCGTCGAGTGGATTCTCACGGCCTACCTGCTGATATTCGGCGTGATCCTGCCCACCTCTGGTTGGCTGGCGGACCGGTGGGGCACCAAGACGATGTTCCTCATGGGCCTCTTCCTGTTCACGATCGGCTCGTTCCTGTGCAGCCTCTCCTGGAGCATCGACGTCCTGATCGCCTTCCGGATTCTCCAGGGGGCGGGGGCGGGGCTGCTCATGCCCGTGGGTTTGGCGATCGTCACCCGGGAATTCCCCCCCGAGAAGCGCGGCATCGCGCTCGGCTTCTGGTCGGTCGCGGCATCGGCGTCGGTGTCGCTCGGGCCCACCATCGGCGGTTACTTGATCGACCACTACACCTGGCACACCATCTTCGACGTGAACATCCCAGTCGGGACCATGGGCGTCATTGTCGCGGCGGTCGTTCTGCGGGATCGCAGGCAGCCGGACGTCGGTCCGTTCGATCTGCTCGGATTTCTGTCTCTCGCGGCGTTCCTCACCGCGCTGCTCCTCGCCCTGGCCAACGGCAACTCTGCGTGGAACACGGGTGGCTGGACCTCGGGCTTCATCGTCACGTGCTTTGTCGTGGCCTTCGTCGGTCTCGTGATCTTCCTCGTCGTCGAATTCAATGTGCGCCACCCCCTGATCCAGATGGCGCTGTTTCGCAACTTCGACTTTGCGGTCAGCAACCTGGTACTGTTCATCTTCGGCTTGGGAATGTTCGGCAGCAACTTCCTGCTGCCAATCTACTTACAGAACTCGCTCGGCTACACACCGTTGCAGACAGGCCTCGTCTTTCTACCGGTGGGGCTGATGTTGGGAATCACCGCCCCGTTCGCCGGGATGTTCTCGGACCGCTACGACGCGCGCGTGCCGATCGTCCTCGGTCTCACCCTGCTCGGTTGGACGCTCTACCGCTTCAGCTCCCTTACGTTGCTCACCGAACGACCCGACATCATGCTGCCGCTCTACGTTCGCGGCGTCGCGATGGGTCTCCTGTTTTCGCCGCTCACCACCGTTGCGATCTCGGAGATCTCGGATCGCCAGATGGCCCAGGCCTCGGGCCTCGTAAACGTGGTCCGGCAAATCGGCGGCAGCTTCGGGGTCGCGATTTTCGGCACCATCCTCACCCGGCGTACGGTGTTCCACGTCGCACTATACGGCCAGCAGTTGAACCCGCACTCGGATGCTTTCCGGGAGGCCACCACCCGGCTGAGCTACTTCGCCCTGCGGACAACCGGGGGTACGGCGTCAAGCGCGGCCGAGAAGTCACAGGCGCTCGTGGTGGGCATCGCACAGAGTCAGGCGTTCGTCCAAGCGGTTGACGACGTGTTCCTGTTGGCCGCGATGATCCTCGCCGTTGGCATCGTGCCGGCCCTGCTGCTGCGAGCACACCACCGGCGGGGCGCCGCGGCCCCGGCCGCCGTCGAGTAAACCGCCGCGAGCTTCTAATGGCCGGCTGTCCGCAGCGCCTGGAATCGAACTCGGAGCTTGTGCAATCTCATCAACTACTTGGAGCCGAAGCGGAATCAGGACGTGGCTACAGCCGATCTGTCGGTTCTCGTGATTCGTCCGGGGCGGAATGACTGGCCCTTGGGCGGCCGAATGGATGCTCGGAGGCGCGGATTGGAGTTTCGGATGAGTACCAAGAACAGACAGGTCCCCATTTGCGGACACACGGGTCGCGCGGTTGTCGCTGTGGGGAAGCGCCGATGGAGAGGGCACTGCGCGTGGGAGCGCAGTATAGTTGACCGATTCTAATCGCCACGGAGAATCGCGATGCGACAAACATTGCTGACGAGAAGGCGGCTCATACGCGCAGCGGGCTCGGGCGGCGCCCTTGTCATTCTGGCCGGCACGTCCGTGGCCGCAGGGGCAGAAGATGAAGATGGACATGAGGTGGGCGCCGTCGAGGATCTGATGCGCGAGCATGGCGTGCTCCGCCGCGCGCTGTGCATCTATGAGGAGACGGCAAAGAAGCTCCACGCCGGCGCAAGCTCCATCGACATGGGCGCGATCGGCAAGACGGCGGCGCTCTTTCGCCGTTTCGGCGAAGAGTATCATGAAAAGAAGCTCGAAGAAGCGCACATCTTCTTCGCGGTGAAGAAGGCGGGGGGACCGGCGGCCACCTATGTTGACGTGTTGACCACGCAACATGCGCGCGGCCGTGTCGTCACCGACTACATTATCGCGGCGACGAAGCAGGCGAGGCTGAGTGACGCGAAAGCCTTCGCGCGCACGCTCGAAGCCTTCACGCTGATGTATCAGAATCACGCTGCGCGCGAGGACACGATCGTCTTTCCCGCTTGGAAGGAGGCCTTGAGCGCGTCGCAGCTTGCCGAAATGGGCGAGGAGTTCGAGGAGATCGAGCACAAGGCCTTCGGGAAAGACGGCTTCCAGGATGCGGTAGAGGAAATCAGCGCGCTGGAGGACGAGCTCGGATATGCCGACATCGCCCAGTTCACCGCACCGCCGCCACCTGGTCCCTCGTGAACCGTCAGAGTGATGTGGACCATCTGGTTTCGTGACGTGGGAGACACTTCCGCACCGCCGCTTGGCGGCCAGGCGTTGTTGCGACACGAGGTCGTTTCATGAAGTTGTTCGACTCATCTTGAGATTGAACCACCCATGTCACTGGGTGAGCCTAGGGACCTGAATGAAGAGCGGTCCTGACAACGTACAGAAGCACATCTCGGTGTGCGGGGAGGGAATCGCGAGAGACTCTTCCTCCTGCCAGTCACAAGGCGGGTAATGGCTAGGCAGCGGGTACGGTGAACATACGTGAATCTGTGATAAAGATCGTCAGGCCGACGAGCCAAAGTGACTGACAGGCTCGATGGGAGTGGGAGGTTGGTCTTAACGTTGCCGCCTCGTGACCCACAGACTCCCCGGTCGACAGCAGGCACCTAACCTCGCGTACTTCAGAAACGGAACGTGGAAACCCCGTATCCCTCCCTGGTGAGGGAAAGCGAGCCGCGAGGCGAGCCCATGGGGGTGCGGGCTTGAGAGGTCGGAAGAAGCGAATGCCGTCTCGTAATGAGGCGGATACGGGTTTGGACGTCACCCGGCACGAAAGTGAGCCCACGTCCGACAGGTCTATCTCTGCAAGAGAGTTTGGAGAACCAACGAAGAGGGGGAAGGCAAATGGCGACAGCGGCGAAGC